>ERZ827150.23-NODE-23-length-244662-cov-8.951980_pt1 | contig 244662 bp, 229 predicted proteins | sample MGYA00519779_ERZ827150 | MGnify/ENA primary metagenome ERZ827150 (study PRJEB31778, sample SAMEA3449267) | human gut metagenome | biome: human gut; feature: human-associated habitat; material: faeces | place: United Kingdom | collected 2010/2012 ...
AAGAAATGCCGATAACCATACTGTCCGCAGCCTTGGCGCCATCGTTGGCGTAGTTGGTTCCGGCGGCTTGTTGATTGCTCTTGACGGAATAATAGTGCACGGCGCCTTCGTCAACTTTTTGGTTCAGTGCTTTCAGCTGGGCCACGTTCACCGCGTCGGTGTCTTCGCTGCCGGCGGCTACGTTGGTAATCTGGCGGGTATCCGTAGCATTACCTACGGATACGGCGGCCAGTGTGGATTTCCATTTCTCGTCGTCCTTTGTGGAAGCCGCTTTGGTTGCCGGATCATAGCCTGGCACCTTCTTGTCACGATCGGCCACAGACTTGGCACCTAAAGCCACACCGCCGTCCACGCTGACGTTGGCGTCATTGCCGAGGATGGTCACGTTCGATGCTTCGGTTTTCGCTTTTGTTTTCAGCGAGCCGATAATAATATTTCCGTTCACATTTTCCAACTCGTGGTTGTCGCCCATGATGAGGTTATGGCTTGAGTCGACAACGGTGTTTCTGTTGCCTGTAACGATATTGTAGGTTACTCTCGGAGTGCTTGGCCCATTCTCGTCAGGTTGCGAATTGGAAACTTCGTTACCCACGCCGGAAACCTGTGTATAGAGAGAACCTGCGACCAAGTTACCGTCGCCTTCGACAGTGACATGGCTTCTTCCTTTTTGGAAGAGACCGGTCGGGTCTCCACCGTCAAGCGGATCAAGGAAGTCCTGCTCTTTTTGTTTATCTTCGTCGGTCAGCGCTTCATCATTATACGCATCATACACCATGTTGCCCGTACCGCGGACAAAGGTGCCATGGGACTCCTCTACTCTGTTCATGTTCCCGATAATTTTATCTTCCCGGCCACCATTTTCCGCACTTTGAGCAAAGATGGTGTTATTTGATCCGAGAATAATGCTTTGATCAAACTGTCCTTCTTTAGCGGTTACTCCACCGGTATAATTGTCCGAACTTTCACCGACAATAACACTGCTCTGTCCCCAGGCAAATAAATTTCCTCCCAAAGCAACGGCATCTTCTCCGTACGCAGTGGTATTTACACCGATCGCAATAGAACCTGCTTTTTTTGCTCCTTCATTCTTGTAGTTCGGTAAGGTTGTATTAGTACCTTCTTCGTTAACGGAAATGAAATGCCTGAAAGGCATATTGCTATATAAATATCTGATTCTTGTGTCATTTGTACTTACATCCGTCTTAAGACGCCCTATATCTCGCTCGTTTGTGCCTACGCGAGTGGAAAGTTTGGTAATGTTTCCGGTATTGGTAGCGATTCTTCCGCCTAACTCATCTTTCGCCTCTGCAAGGTCGTTCCATGCTTTGCGTCCGAGACTTTTCAGCTGGGCCACGTTGACCGCGTCGGTGTTGTCCGTACCGGCAGCGACATTGATAATCTGTCGGGTAATGTCCTTTTGCTGATTACCGACAGAAACGGCCGCTTTTGTGGATTTCCACGTAGAAGTTCCGTTCGCATCGGTTCCCAACGGATCATACCCGACTTTACCCGCTATGCCGTATTTCGAATCTACATAAGAGCCTACGTTGGATTCGCTGCCCAAGGCCACGCCGCCTTCTACTATATCCGCTCTGGTTCCCGCGCCGATCGTGACCGCGTCTTTCCCATAGGCTATCGACTTATATCCGATAGCTGTAGCGTTTTCCATGGCCGCATTGGAGCTGCTGCCGATCGCCGTACCGCCATCAGCCATTTGTTTTTGCCAGATATCACCTACATTGGCGCTTCCGCCCAGTGCTATCGCGTTTTTGCCGTATACTTTGGCTTGCGATCCGATCGCCGTGCTCACGGCGGCTTCTGTAATATTTTCCCCATAAACAACGGCTCTGTCGCCGATAGCAAGGGATTCCTGCGTTTCCGCTTTCGCCTGATAACCGATGGATACCGACTTATCTAAAGGAGTCTTTGCCTCTTCGCCGATAGCGATGGAGTATTCACCTGCCACATCAGAATCCATGCCCATGGCAATCGCGTGATTTTTCGCTTTGCTTTTCAATCCGATAGCAACCGACCATTTGCCCGCTTCAACGCTGCTGCCCAAAGCCACCGACTGCATGTCGGCTTTGGAACGGTTACCGACGACAGTGGCGTTTTCGTGAACTTCACTGTGACCGCCGATGACAACGCTGTCCGTATCGTACGCTTTGGACTCGCTGCCGATGGCGACTACATAGGAACTGCCGCTACTGGTTGACCCTGTCCCCACCGTGACGCCGGAACCGATTGCGACGTTCTTCTGTCCCTGGATCTTCGCTTTATTACCGATCGCGATCGAGTCATTGCTGGTCACGCCGCCTTTGTTGCCCGTTTCCGCTTCATTACCGATAGCAATCGCGTTGTGATACCAAGTTTTGCTCTTGTTACCGATGGAAATACCGTTTTCTTTCAAAGCGGTAGATTCTGTACCGATCGCGATTTTATTCGGTTCGTTCCAGCCTGTGTACGCTTTCCAACCGAGAGCGAGATCACCTTTCGAATAGGCGCCGGAACCTGTCCCGAGAGCGGTCGAATATTCTCCTCGCGCCGCGGTTTTGAAACCCATAGCAACAGCGCCGTTCGCCCATGCACTTGCTTCCGCGCCGATACTGATAAAGTTAATAGTGGAGGTCTGAGGGAAATCATAGTTCGCAGTCGGATCAACAGGGGATGGTGTTCCAGAACCTCCCTGATTATCCCTTGCTTCTATGGCCTTGCTCGTATCAACACCGACGGCAACATAGTGGATGTCATTAGCCGCAAAAACCGTACCGGCAGGCAAAAAAGCGCCTCCTAAAAGGGTGCCCATCACAATGCCGGCAAGCAGGGCTTGTTTCCCGCGCGAGTTATTTTTTCCCCGTTCCTTCGCCAGCTCCGACACCACCACATAGCAACCTTTGACTTTACTCCAGATTACTTTGTAAGCTTTGTTCATTAATTATTCCTCCTTGGATATTGCTAAATATACATACTCAGGTACTACTAAACATCCATAATAATTTTATTTAAATAATTATAATAAATTAGTTGGTTTATTGTCAAGTTTACACTATCTATCCTTAAAATCATAAATGTAACATAAGTTATAAAATCAAATCGAGCAGTTACACAAGAAAATTATGCGTAAAATGTAAAACGCTTGCGCATTCGAATTTTATGTTTACAGCAATAAAAAAACAGCTGAGAACGATGCAGCGCTCAGCTGTTGTAAAAAGCCATTTCATGGTACGAAACCCCCGGTATTTGACGCAACGATCAATATACTCTGCCGGCCCCTATATAACGGGCGCCCCAGTAGCCGGTAAACACATCCGACACCATAACGCCCCGACTGGAAGAAGCATGGATAAACTGGCCGTTTCCGACATAGATGCCGACATGCGAAGCACCGGCGGCATACGTTGTAAAGAACACCAGGTCCCCCGGCCGCAAATTCGCGGAAGACAGGCGGGTCGAAGCATAGTATTGACCGTCAGCCATACGGGGAATGGAAATGCCTGCCTGACGGAACACATAACTGGTAAAACCGGAACAGTCAAAGCCATAAGGCGACGTTCCCCCGAACACATAAGGCACACCGCGCAAACCATACGCTGTACGAAGGATGCTGCGGGTGAGGGCGCTGTTGCCGGAACGATTGACCGGCATCTCTTTATTCATAAGGCTACGGTACGTAGCATCGCCTACCACACCATCTGCGGTTAATCCTTTTGCTGCCTGAAACGACTTTACGGCCTGTTCCGTAGCCGGTCCGAATACTCCATCCAATTCTCCCACGCTGTAATGCAGGGTGGCTAACTGTTTCTGTATTTCCATAACCTCATTTCCACGGTCACCATAAGCAAAATCCGCAAAAGTCATGGAAAAAGAGAAACAGGACAACGTTAGCCCAAGTAACAAAGAAGCAAGCTTTCTGGCTGGCATGCGGCACATCCTTTCTTCCTCTTCATGACAAAAGTTCATTACGAAAAGTATTATACCATAAAATTCGCCCTTATTTGTGAACTTTTTTAAAGGTTTTTCTCCTTTTGTCATTATGGCGTCATTTAGAAGTCATTGTGCGCATCTGTCAACCATGCAATTAGCAGCACTTCGATGTAAGAGTTTTCACTATTAAAGGTAAATTAAAATAAAACAGGCTGCCGTTTCCGGCAGCCGAATTGACAAAGTGAGTGTTCAATAAGCCGAGTTCTGTTCCGACAAGCGGCGGCAATCATTTATCTATTCCCGGAATTACTCCCAGGATACAGCGACACAACCCGGAAGGTTCAGCGGGCCGCTTCATCCCTTCCCTATTTGGTCTTACTCCGAATGGGGTTTACCAAGCCAAGTAATTGCTCACTTGCTGGTGCGCTCTTACCGCACCGTTCCACCCTTACCGGACCGAAGCCCGGCGGTACACTTTTCTGTGGCACTTTCCCTGAGGTTTCCCTCGCCGGACGTTATCCGGCATTCCGCCCTATGGAGCTCGGACTTTCCTCACCGTCCCCGCAGGGACGCCGCGATTGCCTTTCACACTCACATGGTCTATCGCAATCCCTCGAAGGGACTGAAATAGCTTAGTAAAAGAAACAGGCCCGACGATACGAACGTCAAGCTTAACTTGTTTCTTTATGCGAAACAAAGTATACCATAGACGACACACAACATCAAGTCATTTCGTTATGATTTTACTAAATTTCTTTATTCAGCAGCAAATACCGCTTTAGCATGGGGTTAAAATCCCACTGCAATTTTTTATTTTTTCTTTCAAACTGATTCATGACCGCATTGATCTCATCGGCATAATGCACAATAAAGGCTTCCTTTGTAGCACAGGCCATCGGAGAGCCTTTTTCGTTATCCCCGTGATGGGCCAGAATGACATGTTCCAGATTTTGCAGGGCAGGCAGCGGTACTTTTAATTCCATCGCCGCTTCCCGGACCAGAAATACCGATAACGTGATATGACCCAACAGACGTCCTTCCGTTGTATAGGGGAAACCGATACCGGCGGAGATTTCTCTTACCTTGCCTATATCGTGCAGCAACGCGCCCGCCACCACAATATCTTTATCAGCCCCGCCGATTTCACCCGCCATAAGAGACGCCAGCGAGGCGACATCCACAGAATGCTGCAGCAGGCCTCCCAGATAGGCATGATGCAACTTGGTTCCGGCCGGGTTCTTACAGAAGTCTTCATAAAATTTACCGCTGAAAATTTTCTGCAGAAGCATACGCAGGCTGGGCGTACGAATTCCTTCAATAAGACCGGCAAGCTTTGCCTGATACTGGGTTATGTCAAAATCCCCTACCGGCACCAGATTTGAAATATCGTCTTCCGGCATGATCGGATCTAATTTTTGAATGATCACCTGCAAGGCTAGGTTGCTGGAATATTTTACGATATCCACAGGACCGGCGATCACATAAGCTTTGGGCCCTTCAAGATTCCGCAAGCGATTGACAATATCCTTTTCAAAGGCAATAAACTGCACTTTACCGCTATTGTCTTCCACCGTTCCCTTGGCAAAAACACCGCCATTCGAGGAAGTGCCTACTTTTTGTAAACGCAGTACCACCGCCTGGCAAAAACGCTCTCCGGCTTTAATTTCACTAATCATGGGTATACTTGTATGATAGAGTCAGAAGCTACTACCATACTTTCCTTTCTTAAAAATTTATTCCTTGTGACATATAATACATTCCGATGCGGTGGACTTTAACCGGTATTTTGTAGTCCAACTACTTTAAGGAGTGTATTGCCGCAGCGTTGGCGAGCAGCGTTGGCGAGCAGCGTTGGCGAAGCTACAGGATTCGCATCAGCGTTGTTTCTTTGGCCACCAACACCTTCACCGCAGAGTTTTCTTTACTCAAACGCAAAGAAAGACGATCCGCCATATGATTTGCCACAGGAAGCTCCGTTCCCTGATGCGTCGCATCGATCAGGTTAATATTTTTTCCCACCGCATCCTGCGCATCATGATAGTTAATGTCTCCGGTCACAAAGGTATCGGCGCCCGAAGCCGCCACTACATTTAAAAGGCTCATGCCGCTACCGCCGCAGACCGCCACCTTAGACACGGGGCGTTGAGCAGAAATCAGGGTAACATACGGGAGACGCAAGGCTTTTTTTACCTTCTGCGCGAACGCTTCGGCGCTGAGGGGCGTTGCCAGCTGTCCTATGCGGCCAAGCCCTTCTAAAGAGTCCTCTTCACCATTTAATGCTTCCACGTTGGTCAATTCCAATAAAGCGGCAAGGATGTCATTAACACCACCCACCGCGCTGTCCAAATTCGTATGCGCGCTGTAAACCGCGATGTCCGCCTGAGCCGCTTGCAACAGCAATGCTGTTTGCCAGTCAAGGTCGGTTAATTGCCTGATCCCTTTAAAAATAGCCGGATGATGGGTAGCAATCAGGTCTGCATGGACTGCCTGCGCCTGTTCCAAAACCTCTTTAGAAAAATCCAGCGAACATAAAATCACGCGTACCGGTTTTTTCATTCTGCCTACTAAAAGGCCTACATTATCCCAGTCTTCCGCCAAACGGGGAGGTGCCATTTCATTTAAAATTTTAACCATGTCTTTGACCAGAAGATCCATCCTTACTTCTCCTTTATTATGGAACGATATGAATTTTACGATACGACTTCTCCTTTATATGGAACTACATGAATTTTACGATACGACTTCCTCTATCCGGCGGCAATAACTTTGTAGCAGTTGATATTTTTCACTGTGAAAGGCCGTTCGGCTGCGTTCCATCTGCGTACAGACTTTCTGAAAATACACAGCTTTTTGCCTGAGGTATTCCTGCCACAAAGGCGGTTTGTCATGTAAAATACAAGGGCCTATCTCTGCCTCAAAGTCCGATAGAACAGTGCTTTTCTGCCCTGCGGCCAACCGTATGATCACATAATAACGACCCTGTTCCCGGCAAAGCGTTTCTTCCGCTATCCGATACCCATTGGCAACAGCCCATTTTCTGACTAACGAGGCGGCGTTCATCGGCTGTAAGATAAAGGTTTCCACGGTGTTGGTAATTTCCGGACACTCTTCTAAAATAGTCCGTATCGTAGCGCCGCCCATCCCCGCGATGACGACAGCCTGTACTTCCCCCGGATTCAGTCCCTGCAAACCGGGAGCCTGGCGTATTTCCATGCGATCCTGTAACTGATAGCGCTGTCTTGTTTCCTGAGCAGCGGAACAGGGGCCTGCCGCTATATCGGAAGCGATCGCCATCTGACAGACCTTATGCGCTAACAGCCAGGCAGGCACATACCCGTGATCCGTACCGATATCAGCCATCTTTTGACAGGGCGGTACCATAGAAACCACCTGCATCAGCCTTTCTCCAATGGAAATCATACTTCACCCTGCCTCTACATAATTCTCTTGTTTTATCAATTATACCTATATATTAAAAGAGACGCAAGTTTCACGCAAAAACGGCCTGTCTGAAAACAGACAGGCCGTTCATAATCACTTCAGATTATTTTTTTGCTTTTTTTGCTTTTTTGGGAGCTGCTTTTTTTACAGCTACAGCGTCTTTGAAAGCCTTGCCGGCTTTAAAAGCAGGAACGGTGGCAGCAGCAATTTTAATCGGAGCGCCGGTCTGAGGATTTTTGCCGGTACGAGCAGCGCGTTCACGTGCTTCAAACGTACCGAAACCAATTAACTGTACTTTGCCTTTTTTAGCAACTTCGGCTACAGTAACTTCAATCAGAGCCTTTAATGCTTTTTCAACATCTTTCTGAGAGAGGCCGGATCCTGCAGCAGCGGCTACAATGAGTTCTTTTTTGTTCATAATAAAATCTCCCTTTACATGAAATTTTTATCAGGATGCCCTACCTATAGCATCTAACATTATAATACCAGTGTTTAGCAGTGTTTGCAAGCACTTATCCTGTTTTTTTGCTTGTTTTCAGCGATTTTTTGAAATTTTTATAATTTTAATATAAATGTACGGGTATTTTTTTGATTTTATATAATTTATATAATAAAATATTGACAGAAAGAGGTAACCATGAAGGGAATTGAAATTGTAAAGCAGCTCTAAAAAATGGGATGGAAGATGGAGCGAATCAAAGGAAGCCATCATAACATATGGTGCTACGCTGGAAGCAACTATGGAGCCGGCACAGGAAGCACTGGGACTTTATCTGGCAAGTCTCCTTGAAAACAAGCAAGATATCCCTGCCCCATCTAACCTGTCTGATCTTAATCCAGGCGACGGTCAGTTGACTTATGTAGCCACTGATGTGGATACGTATCGCCGCAACACCCGAGCAGTAAAAAAGATGTTATCTATCCCGGCGTGGCTGGCCAAAGAAGCGGACGCTAAGAATGTCAGTCTCTCTAAAGTTTTACAAGATGCCCTGAAAGAATGTCTAAACCTTAATAATGCGGTCAATGAAAAGCGCATGGCCGCCATGAACAAAGTCATCCAGATCTAGTCCGGTATTATCGCCGGCGTTATCGGGATTGGCGCCGAAGATGTATTAAAAGTAGTCAATGAGTATTCCAAAGCACTGCAGCTGCTGGATGACTACGACCATCAATCGGTCCCCTCTCCGGAAGGCACTGCAGGAAGCTATCAACTTACTTATGACGAATGTATCCGGTTGATCAGAAGTATGAGTTTTAATAAAGATTCCAGTATTTTTGGAACAGAAAAAGAACCGGGAAAACTGGAAGGGATCCTTTCCGCGATTTACCAAAGTGCCGTTGGGCAAGATGCCTACCCATCCCTGGAAGAAAAAGCAGCGAACCTTTTATACTTTCTGATCAAGGACCATCCTTTCAACGATGGCTGCAAACGCATAGGTGCCGCCCTAAATGATATTCAGTATCGGTTTTTATTTTGACGCAAAACGGGTTCAACCAAGCAGCTAGCCAGTCCGCGCGGGGAATACCATATTTGGCAAAAAGCTGAACTTTTTCAGTATAATGCCTAAAAAATTTGACTTTAATCCACATTTTGTGTAAAATATAGACACATGAATGGGCCGATACCATACGTGGTCGGCCGGCGCCTCGTTGTCTATATGACAGCGGGGTCATTTTTATTGTCAGGAGGTTTTTACGTGACTACAAATTATGACAAACCTTTTAAGACGTTGGCAACGGGAAAGTAGTTGAGGTACGAAGAAGTTTATAACTGGTCATTGCAAAAACCGCATATTTTGTAATCTTAGAAGGAGAAAAATCATGGAAAATATCATTCTGTATAACACAGAAGATGGGAAAGCCAGTGTAAAGCTTTACGCTGAAAATAATACGGTTTGGCTTACCCAAGCACAAATGGCCGAACTGTTTAATAAAAACATTTCTACTATTTCAAGGCACGTTACCAATATCTTTGATGAAAATGAAGTGGACAAAAAAAGCAATTTGCGTTTTATGCAAATTGCAAATTCCGATAGACCAGTCGTATTTTATAGTTTGGAGGTCATCCTTGCAGTTGGTTTTCGTGTTCGATCTCCCCGTGGCACCCAGTTTCGCAAGTGGGCAAACTCCACATTGAAAGAGTTTTTATTGAAAGGCTATCTGCTGGATAGCGACCGGTTGAAAAATCCCGATGGACGTCCGGACTATTTTGATGAATTACTGGAACAGATCCGTGACATCCGTGCCAGCGAAAAGCGATTCTATCAGAAACTGCGCGACCTGTTCGCTCTGTCGGCAGATTATGTCAGCACAGAAGAAGATACACAGCATTTCTTTGCGGAAACCCAGAACAAACTGATCTACTCCGTAACCGGCAAGACGGCTGCCGATCTTATCATTTCCCGCGCCGATGCCGCGAAGCCCAATATGGCACTCACTGCGTGGCAGGGAACCCGAGTCCGGAAGCAAGACATCTACATTGCCAAGAATTATTTGTCGAATGATGAAATTGATTCCCTGAATCGCCTGGTATCTATCTTCCTTGAAAGCGCCGAACTCCGTGTGAAGCTTCGTAAAACATTGACACTGAATTACTGGCGTGAGACAGCCAACAAGATTTTGATGGATCATGAGGTTCCCCTGCTCCGTTCGCATGGTCAATATTCCAATGCTGCCATGAAAGAAATTGTTTCCAAAGAATATGAGACCTTTGAAAAACGACGCAAGGAGTATGAAGCTGCTCTCGCGGATAAGCAGGATTTGCAGGAATTGGAAACAGATGTGAAGTCTTTGCAGGAAAAGAAAGAGTAGTGTTTCCCAGCGTAGGGAAAGGCAGGACGAAGGAAAAGTTTAAAAGTCAAAACTGGTCGAAATCGACCAGTTTAAATCAACGACCCGGAGAGCGAATCTACCATCTTCCTTTTGATCAGCAATATGACAATATAAAAATAGATCCGCCTAATGAGTTTGTTGCTTTAACCGTAGAAGAAGCAGAGCATTCTGGGTTCCGCAGAGCATTCCGTTGGCATAGCAGCTAGCCCGGCCGCGCGGGGAAAGGCGAAATAAGGAAAGGAGCATCCATGGATAACCAGATTATAAAGTTCAAAGACGGCTCCTTTGAGCTGGATGTTCAGGTAACACCGGAACAAGATACGGTGTGGCTTAACAGGGTTCAGATAGCAGCATTATTTGACCGTGACATCAAAACCATAGGCAAACACATTAATAATGCTGTAAATGAAGAACGCATGGCCGCCATGACGTTGCTTGTCGCTGAGTCAGATCCGCAGGAAAAAGATATTATCAAGGGAAAGCGACATACAGTGAAGGAGAAATTATATGGACAAACAATTAATTTCAACATTAAAAAGCCAGTTTGATACAATGGCGCATTTTGATCAAGAAACAGGGATTGAGTTTTGGAGCGCACGTGAAATGATGGCGGTTTTAGGGTACACACGTTGGGAAAACTTTTTCAAAGCAATCCAACGAGCCACTGAATCTTGCAAAACCGCAAGCATACCACTTGAAAACCATTTTCGTGAGATCAAGAAAATGGTCACTTTGGGTAGTGGCTCACAACGTCTCATTAATGACTACGAGCTTACACGCTATGCTTGCTACCTTATTGCACAAAATGGGGATCCTTCTAAGCCCGAGATTGCATTTGCACAAAGTTATTTTGCCTTGCAAACCCGGAAACAGGAATTGATTGAAGACCGTATCAATCTATTACACCGTCTTGAAGTACGTAGCAGATTAAAACAATCTGAAACAAGGCTCTCTAAAAACATCTATGAACGTGGGGTTGATGATGCCGGCTTTGCTCGTATCCGTTCAGCAGGGGATGCCGCATTATTTGGCAAGTCTACAGCTTCTATGAAAGCCCAGCTTGGTGTTAGCCCTCGTCGTCCCTTGGCTGATTTTCTTCCCACGCTAACCATTGCGGCAAAAAACCTTGCAACAGAAATGACCAATTATAATACCGAAGACAAAGATTTAAAAGGTGAACGTTCTATTACAGCTGAACACGTTCATAACAACCGTGCTGTTCGAGGCATGCTGGGACAACGTGGAATCAAGCCAGAAACCTTGCCGCCTGCTGAAGATATAAAAAAGCTGGAGCGGCGTGTTGCATCAGAAGAAAAGAAATTAGCCAAAAACGCTTCTTTTAAAAAATAAAAAGCCGCCCGAGGGCGGCCGTGGGGAAAACTATTACATTGTTAACAGCGGTTCTTCAACGTTACAATACTCAGAACCCAAAAGCATTACTATCTTACCAGTTTTATCTGCGGCAGCTAACTCCTCATCAAAAGTAATCAATTTTATATTTCCTTGTTCACAATAATGAAGGAACATACTATCTTGAATATCCATATCCGTAATTTTTTCTAACACATCTTCTACCGAATACGAAAACTTTGAATCAATCGTTGCCATCTCTTTCATGTCTTCAAAAATACTTTTACATAAATAAACAGCTTCTTCAAATTCTTTTTTTCGTCTAAACTCTTTAACAGATCCTATTCTGGATTCTCCGCTTGCTTTATGGGTCGAGCGATATTCTCTTAACTTTCTTTTTTCTACAGCACTAATCATTTCAATTTGCTGTTCTTTACATGTAACAATGGGTTCTTTATTTTCTTTCATAAAAGCACTTGCCAGTTCCGCTTGTTTTATTTCATGTGGTTTTTGTGGCGAGCTATTTGCTAAAAGTTCAAACCAAACATTTGTATCTAGAAAAATCAATCTTCTTCAGCATCCTCTCTTTTTAAAAGTGCCCCATCTCGTACAAGCACAATTTTCTCTATTATCGCATTGGATGCGTTGTTAATGCTAATCTTCTGCATAACTGATGGGCCCTTTTGAAGAATCAAGTCCCCTATAACCGGATTTAAGAATGCTGTAATTACAAAGTTTATTCCCTTAAAGTCCAGTGTTACCACATCGTTTTCAATATAATTAAGAATATCATCAAGGCAACGTTTCCCATCTTCATACGATATTGCAGTATCTGAATTAGTGTAGTCACGTATAAAAATTACCATTATTCATCACCCCGTATCATTTTAATATTGCGAGATTTAATGCATCTAAATTCGTCGCTCCGACCAAACCAGACTTACATGTTAAAATATTATCCATATCAAAAAGCTTTACTTTAAAAGTAACACTCGTCCCACAAAACATTTCTTTATACGTGCTACTCACAACCTCTCTTCCATTAGGAGTCAAACTATAATAAGCATCTCCGGATAAAATAAATAAAAAACCTTTAGCCGCCTTAATATAGTCTATTAAAGTACTTAATCCGTATCCTCCCGAACCCCGTCTCGTCGTATTACCCTTTTTGACCGCCCATTCAATGCATTCAACACCATTTAAGTTTGGATGGGAACTTTTCATATATCGTCTTACGTTTGTAACTATTGTTGTTCCATAATCAATAATATTAACCGTAAGATAATAATTTCTATCTTTTTTTTCAACATTAAACATGAGGAACATTTCATCTTGTTCACTATGATTTGTCGAATTAGAAAATACTTCCCCTATAGTTGTTATTAAAAAATCCCTCAATTCCCTAGTATTTAAAGAGAGAGATAATTTAGAAATAATATCTACGATATTTTCTACTGGTCTGTCAGTATACTTATCACCTTTAAAAACATAATACTTAAGAGAATCATCAGATGTAACTAAATCAGAAAAATTGATATTTGAATAACTATCACCTTGTTGTTTTTTTACTTGTGCCTTTAAAATTTCTTTGAATCTCCTATTAACTAAAACCCGTAATCGTATTTGATGCGCATAATAATCTAAAACATTGTATATATAAGCATAGCACATTTTATCAAAAACTGAATTTGACTCATTATGTATTATTAACTGGTCAATCCTATCAAAAGCTCGTAGCGTTTCAATATACCAAATAAGCTCAGTCATTGAAAGATGAAATTCCATATTAAACTCTAAAACTTGGGGGAGCGTAACCCGTAGGCCATCTTTTAAAACAGTAAATTCAAACATGATTATCGCATCTGAACACTTCTTTTTAAGTTTTATTTATAAAAAAATTTTCCAATTGTTTGTCATTATACCACATTTTTTTTAAAAAATCTATTTTTAATCCTCTCTTGACTACATATGTATTGGATGTATGTTTTATGCAAAACGTAGTAATCTACGCAAGATATTCTTCCGATAAACAGCGAGATGCTTCCATTGAGGGCCAGATTCAGGAATGCACTGAATACGCCCAGGCTAATTCCTTGACCGTGATTAAAACCTATGCTGACCGAGCGCTGTCCGGCACTACAGACGAACGGGCCTAGTTCCAGCTGATGATTAAGGATGCCGCTAAAAAACAGTTTACGCAGGTTCTGATCTACAAGACGGATCGCTTTGCCAGGAACCGTTTCGATGCGGCTATCTATAAAAAGAAATTAAAAGATTATGGGGTGAAGGTCGTCCCGGTGAAAGAACCTATCCCGGATGGTCCGGGCGGCGTTGTTATGGAAGCGCTCTACGAGTCCATGGCGCAGATGTATTCCGAAAACTTATCGGAGAATGTGCGCCGGAGCAACTATTCAAAAGCTAAGCCGGAGAAATATCTGCTTAGCCAAAAGGCTTTCTGCGGATACTGTGGCAAGATGCTGGTCGGTAATTCCGGCTGTGGTCACCAGGGTAATAAGTACCGCTACTACTGGTGCAAAGGAAAAAGGCCTCAATCACTCCCCTGCGATTCGAGCGGAAGCCTTAGAAGAAACGGTCGCCCTGGCGATCAAAAAACAGTTCCTGCAGGACAACGTCATCCGGAAGCTGGCCAAGGAAACAATCAAATACCAAAAAGAAGTTTTCGAGCAGGAATCAAACTGTACAGAACTCCGGCATCAGCTCGCAGACGTCCAGAATCGCCGCAAGAACGTTTTTAAAGCTATCGAGAGTGGATTTGTATCAGAATCATTGCAGAAACGATTACACGAGCTTGAGGGCCAAGAAAAAAGCTGCTCGGCATGATTGCTACCGAACAGCTTAAATGTCACTTGGTTAAATTTTAAAAATGTTGGTGGGCCTAGTAGGATTCGAACCTACGACCAAGCGGTTATGAGCCGCCGGCTCTGGACCAACTGAGCTATAGGCCCGTGTCGAACAATAAATATTGTACTCGAACTTATTGCTCATGTCAAGAAAGATTACTATTTATAGAGCGGATCAGAGAGCAGGAATCAGTCTGTTACAAAATCACGCAGCTGAGTGCATCGTTTACTGCGCAATCTGCGCAAGGCCTTGGCTTCTATCTGACGAATCCTTTCCCGCGTCACGCCAAAGTGTTGTCCCACTTCTTCCAATGTACGCTGCCGGCCGTCTTTTAAACCGAAGCGTAACTCCAATACCTCACGCTCACGAGGACTTAACGTATTCAGCACTTCGTTCAGTTTCTCCCGCAACAGCGCAAAAGAAGCGGCATCGGCAGGCGCCGGCGCGTCATGATCTTCAATGAAGTCGCCTAAATGCGAATCTTCTTCTTCGCCAATCGGGGTTTCCAGAGAAACCGGTTCCTGGGCGATCTTCATAATTTCCCGCACCCGTTCTTCTGTAATTTCCATTTGTTCCGCAATTTCTTTGGGCAATGGCTCCCGCCCCAATTCCTGCAGCAACTGACGCGATACACGAATCAGTTTATTTATAGTTTCCACCATATGCACCGGGATCCTGATAGTACGGGCCTGATCGGCGATGGCGCGGGTAATGGCCTGCCGGATCCACCAGGTAGCATAGGTACTGAATTTAAACCCTTTATTATAGTCAAACTTTTCAACCGCTTTAATCAGCCCGAGATTTCCTTCCTGAATTAAATCTAAAAAGAGCATACCTCTCCCTACATAACGTTTGGCAATGCTGACCACCAAGCGCAGGTTTGCCTCGGACAAACAGCGTTTTGCCGCATCTCCCTGCTCTTTCAGATCGGTCAACAGTTTGGCATAGCTCTCTTTGGCCGTATCGTACTTCTTCAAATTGGTTTTATTCGTTGAATTCTGCAAACGAACTTCCAATAAATTTAAAATGGCTCGAATCTCATAAATATTCTCCGGCTCCGGCTCGATCTGCTCTGATCTGGGCTGCACGAATTTTTCCCAATCCCTGCAGTCAACCCCTTCCTCTTCCAAAAGGCTCAGCATGCGGCTCCGCTCACTTTTCGTAAACAGTTCGGCAGCAGATACAAAGTCTTCGGCTGTATATTCTTCACCGGCTGCCCGTTTAGCGGAAAACTTGCGGAACGCAAAAGGAATAGAACGCAACTCTGCCGCGGCACATTCGGTCTTCAGAAGTTCATTCAGACGCTGCAACATTTTCGTAAGCGCTGTTTTTGCATTAAATGCAGTATTTTCGGCGGCGACGGACTTACCGGCTAAAACGAATTCTGCCTGTTTGCCTTTATCCATCCGCTTAGCCAGTTCCACTTCATCCTCGCTCTGCAGCAAAGGCACTCTGCCGATCTCCTTCAGGTACATACGCACCGGATCATCGATGTTGATACCGTCAGGTACCGACATGGAAGTTGCTAACTCCGCTTCCGTGATTTCTTCATTTTCTTTGACAGCTTCTTCATCCTCCGCGGGAGGTAACGCGTCATCACTGTCTTCATCGTCTTTGAAATAGCTTATATTAATGCCCTTGCTCTGCAAACAATCAATCACAAATTCTACGGCTTCCGATGTGTTAATGCCTTCCGGCAGAACGTCGTTTATTTCTTCATCGGAAATCATATTATTATTATTTTTCGCCCGGCCTTCCAGCTCCAGAAGCTTATCTAACGGAAAGCCTTCCGGCATTGCCGCCAGCAATTCTTCGGAGAATGCCGCTTTCACCTCGTTCACACCTTGTTCTTCTGCCGCCTGTTGCGGTTTATCGTTTTTCTTTTTAGGATTGACAGCTTTGGCGGCAGATGTTACCCGTTCCACTTTTGCTTTTGCTTTTGCTTTTGTTTTAGGCAAAGCAATACCAGAACCCGCTTTCTTTTCCGCCGTTTTCTTAGCTTCTTTCGCTGTCTTGGAGGGGTGATCCGCAGCTTTTTCCCGCACTTCTTTGCCTGCTTTAGAGGATGTTTTTGGCGTTTCTGCTTTCTTTGTGGATTTGGTACTGTCCTTGCCTGCTTTATTGTTCTTTTTTACCGGTTTGGCAGGCTCTTCCACAGGCAGCAAAATTTCTGCTTTTTCCTCTGCCACAGGCGTCAGAATCTTTTTCCCTTTCTTCTCCGTCTTTTTCTCGGATTGGGAAATTTTCTTCAAATCTGCGGCGGTTTCCGTGTTCAATTTTTTGTTGGATGTTTTTCTGTTAGTTGCCATAAAGCTTTGTGATTTTCCCTCTTAATTCATTGCAAATTCTCAATTCTTCAATGTATCTGGCATCATTGAGACTGCTGTACGTCTCGGCCAAACGCCGATGTTCCTCAAACTCCTGCTGCAAAGCGCTGCGTTCCATTTTCCGCAGACAATCTTCGGCGGCCTGAACGCGCACTTCTTTTGGCACAGGACGATCTGATTCGGCTAATATTCTGGCGGTCTCCCTGCAGATCGCTTCGTCCCCTTCCAGAAACAGAGCCTCTTGTATGTCAGAGAAGGTCTTTTCCTTCATCTCCCATAGTTTTTCATATATGCTCTGACGAACGGGGGAAACAAAACCGGTCTTCTGCAGCCTGTCGCTGTAAAAATCCAACAGTTCCGGATACCGGAAGAATAACGCTAATAACTTGCTCTCCGACTGGGTTAAGGCATCGATTTTCGTCTTTCCTGTCTCCGGCAGAACCGGCACCGAAGAAGATGCACGTCCTGTTGCCGCAGCGCCGCTTTTTTTACGATATTCCCCGAAAATAAGGCCTTCGTCGATCATCAGCTGCTGGGCTAAGAACTTTATGTGACCTGCTACTTCAATGTCAGTTTTGCATTCATGCAGATACGGGATTATATTCGACACACATTGCACTTTTCCTGCTAATTCCGAAATATTATTTTGCGAGATGGTGTAGCGGATCTGGAATTCCGTTCCATCCCGGGCTTCTTTAACCAACTTTTCAAAGGCCTCTTTACCCGCATGCCGGACGAACTCATCCGGATCTTTTCCCTGCGGAACATTCAGGACTTTAACAATAAGGCCTTCTTTTTTGGCGATCCCTACCGCCCGAACGGCATTGCGTCGTCCGGCATCATCGCTGTCATACGCAAACACAAGCGTATCCGTGATCCGGTGCAGCAGCCTGGCATGCTGCTCGCTGAATGCGGTACCCAAAGATGCCACCGCACGATTGATACCGGCGGCATGAAGACTTATGGCATCCATATAGCCTTCTACTACGATCGCTTCCTTAGCTTCCCGTATGGCCTTTACCGCTACATCCATGGCAAAAAGGGTCTCCCGCTTGGGGAAAATCTCCGTCTCCCCTGTATTCAGATACTTGGGCAGCCCCTCTCCCATTACCCTTCCGCCAAAGGCAATCACCCGTCCGCGGGGGTCTTTGATGGGAATCATCACACGCCCGATAAAAGCATCCAGATCGCGACCGTTCTTTGAACGGATCAACCCAGCTTCCCGCATTTGTTCCGGTTTGCAGCCTTTTTTGCTTAAATTCAGCTGCAACGAATGAAAGCCCGGTAAGGATACGCCTAAAGAAAACTGTTTGATGATTTCGTCGGTTATCCCCCGATTATGAAAATAGTCTTTTGCCTTTTTCCCGTACTCGGTTTTTTCCAGACACGCGGAAAAATAGCGGCAGGCCAGTTCATTGACCTGATATAGTTCCTTACGTTTTTCTTCCCGAAGTATATCCTGTCGGCTCCGGTGCGTTTCCGGAATGGGAATGTTCGCCCGATTGGCCAGCGCCTTGATTGCTTCGGAAAAAGAGCAATTGTCAATTTTTTCTACAAAACTGAATACATCTCCGCCGGTATGGCACCCGTAGCAGTAAAAAAACTGCCGTTCTTTATCCACTGAAAAAGAGGGCGTCTTTTCTCCGTGAAAGGGGCAGCAGGCCCAGTAATAGCGACCTCGTTTCTGCAATGAGATGTAGGATGAAATGACTTCCACAATGTCGGAGCTTTCCTTTACCCGGCGTTTAAAATCATCATATTTCTGGTCCATGCTCCGCTCCTTATCATCGCTCTTACAATAGCTATATTCTCTGTTAGGGGAAAAAATCCTCTTTTTCCTTAAAATTACTGCGTTTTTTCTCAATTTCTTACTTTTTATCCGATTTACAACTAAAAACCTCTGTCCGCCTTACGGTCAAGTCACCGTACAGCAAACAGAGGTTTTTCGATTTATCGTGTCCGCTTAATCGGATTATACGATTCCAACTGTCCTTAATCAATACTGTCCTTAATCAATTTTGCGATTCTGATCGTGATGAACCGGTCAGACGCTTTTTACCGCGCAAACCGATGCTATTTGTTCCAATCGCTCCGGATCACACAATCAGGCGCGCTTCGTGTTGTTCTTGTAATAATAATCAAGCACAATGCCGGCTGTTTCTTCAATCGCCCGGTTGGACACGTCGATCACTGTACAATGCACCCGGCGCATGATCGCCTTGGCATATTCCAATTCTTCATTAATGCGATCGATATCCGCATAGGTGGCTTTATCGGAAAGGCCCATGGTCTGCAGTCTGGTACACCGGATATCAATCAGTTTGTAGGGATCGATCAACAAACCGATGATCCGGTTATGGGGCACTTTAAACAGTTCCGGCGGCGGCGTAATTTCCGGCACTAAAGGCACATTGGCCACTTTCAGCTGTTTGTTTGCCAGATACATGGATAAAGGCGTTTTGGAAGTACGGGAGACCCCGATCAGAACAATATCCGCCTGGGAAAGTCCTAACGGATTTTTGCCGTCATCGTATTTAACGGCAAATTCGATTGCCTCTACCCGTTTAAAATATTCATGGTCCAGCGTGTGCATTAAGCCGGCCTGGTTTCTGGGGTGCAGCGCAAACTGTTCGGCGATGCTTTGCAACATGGGTCCCAGCACATCCACTACCTGTAATCCAAGACCGGCGGAACGGGCTACAAGATGTTCCCGTAAATCCGGACTGACGATAGTATAACAAACGACGGCATGATGTTCTGAAGCTTCCTGCAAAACTTTATCAATCTGTTCTTTGCTGTTTACATAGGGAACCCTTACCACATCAAACTGCGTCTCGGTAAACTGACTGGTGGTCGCTTTAATCACTGATTCCGCGGTTCCTCCTACAGAATCAGACAAAGCATAAATAGCCGGGTTTTTAGCGTTTATGATAACCCACGCCCCTTCCTTCTGCGATATCAACGAATAACCGTGTAAAATTAGTTTTGGTGATGCGTCCTAATACCTCGTAGCATTTCTGTTTTTCATCAACGCATTTGACCACAGGCAGGCTGTCGATCTGATTGTCGATCACTTTGCGGGCCGCCACGGCCACCGTTGTTTCTGGTGTAACCATGATCATTTTCGATAACGGCGTCATCGCCATCACCACCGGCACTGATTTTAAATCACCGCTGTTATTAGCCGCCAGTTTCAGCAAATCTTTGCGGGAGACCACGCCGGTCAGTAAATTTTTTTCATCTACTACATAGACAGAACCGACATCCTCTACGAACATGCTGACAATCGCCTCATAGGCGCTTTGTGTATTTTTAGCTACTACCGGCATGGATTGAATGTCCGCTACGGTAATATCAGAAATTTCTTCCGTCAGTAACCCCAACGTACTTCTTCCGGTAAAAAAATACCCCACTTTAGGACGCGCGTCAACGATGCCGCTCATAACCAGGATCGCCAGATCGGAGCGCAGCGCAGCTCTGGTCACGCTCAACTTATCGGCAATATGCTGACCGGTGATCGGCCCTTCCAGTCTTACGATCTCTGCAATCTGTTTTTGCCTTGATGTCAATCCTATTTTAATCAGTCCTTTCTCGCACGGGTAAGTTCCAACGTCGTCAAAAGTCACAATCCATCGAACCCTGCAGCAAGGCAGAAGAATCCCTTAAAATCATTCCGCATGCCGATAAATAACGCAAGAGAAATAATAATTCACCTGATATCTGATGCACTATTTTGATTCAATATACGCTGATTATAATACTTTTTTGCAATTTTGTAAACTATTCTCTTCATAGGCGCGAATCAGTTCTTCTTTTTGTGCGCGCGTCATTTTATGTTTGATCTGCCACTCTCTTTTCAGCGCACCTGATCTATCCTCGAAGGACTCCCTGTATACAAGAATACAGGGGACGCGTCCCTGGGTGTATTTAGCGCCTTTACCGGCATTATGGGCTGCCAGACGTTTGGTTACATTATCGGTATAACCGGTATAATAAGTAGCATCTGCGCAGCGCAGAATATAGACAAAATAGGACATTGTTTCTCCTTACACAGGATTCCGGCGTAACGAAAATCGCTTTTCCGCAAGACGTTTAACAGGAAAAGGGCCGTAACGAATGTTACAGCCCCGTTCTTTTTATTTAATTCAGATCCCTGCCTGTTCTTTTAAGGCAGCGGCTTTATCTGTATGTTCCCAGGGAAGGTCGATATCTGTACGACCCATATGTCCATACGCAGCCGTCTGCTTGTAAATCGGACGCAGAAGATCTAAACTGCGGATAATCCCCGTGGGGCTGAGCGAGAAGTTCCTGCGAACTAAAGCGACGATCTTGTCATCGGCAATTTTTCCCGTACCAAAGGTATCTACCAGAATGGAAACCGGCTGCGCTACGCCGATCGCATAGGCCAATTGAATCTCGCAGCGTCTGGCCAGGCCGGCCGCCACAATATTCTTGGCAACATAACGGGCTGCATACGCCGCCGAACGATCCACCTTGGAGGGGTCTTTGCCGCTGAAAGCGCCGCCGCCATGACGAGCCATGCCGCCGTAGGTATCCACAATGATCTTACGGCCGGTCAGGCCGCTGTCCCCCTGGGGGCCACCGATGACAAAACGGCCGGTGGGGTTCACCAGATACTTTGTTTCGGCATCCAACAGTTCTGCCGGAATCACCGGTTTCACTACATGTTCGATCATATCCGCTTCAATCTGCCCGCGGGTTACTTCCGGGTCATGCTGGGTAGAGATCACTACTGTATCAACACGTACCGGTTTTTCATCTTCATATTCTACGGTCACCTGGGTCTTTCCATCCGGACGCAGGTATGACAGGGTTTTATCCTTGCGGATCTGAGCCAGACGACGGGCCAGCTTATGGGCCAGAGAAATAGGCAGCGGCATCAGTTCCGGCGTTTCGTCACAAGCATAACCGAACATCATGCCCTGATCGCCGGCGCCTGTCTCATCCTCTGCGGCAGAGCCGGACCTGGCTTCCAGAGATTTGTTCACACCCATGGCGATATCACCGGACTGTTCGTCGATTGACAGCAGCACGCCGCAGGTCGAACCGTCAAAACCATATTTTGCCCGGTCGTAGCCAATTTCCAAGACCGTATCCCGCGCAATCTTGGAAATATCCACAAAGCATTCCGTCGAGATTTCCCCTACTACATGGATCTGGCCCGTAGCCACCAATGTTTCGCAGGCCACACGGCCATGGGGGTCTTTTTCTAAAATCGCATCCAACACAGCGTCTGAAATCTGATCGGCAATTTTATCAGGATGCCCTTCCGTTACCGATTCAGAAGTAAATAATTTGCGCATACTCCTATGCTCCTTTCATAAAAAAGCCGGAATCCACTGGTCGTTCCGGCAGAAAACTTTTGTGTCCTGACCCTTCCGGAAGAAAGAAAAAAGATGCTCTCGCATTTGTGAGAGCATCCGGAATTACAGACGTATTCTCATCTTGCGATTTCTCGTAAGGATTTAGCACCGTTTGCCAGAGGCTACCCTCTCGTAATGGTTGCTGCAGCTTCACCGGGCCAGTTCCCTCCACCGCTCGTGATGAGTAATATTAACTTGCCTTAATTATTATATCAATAATTACCTGCATTGCAATGCCATTCACATTTTTTTCACAAGTAATTACAAGTCATGCAGACAAAAATCTGTCCAAAATCTTCAGGGAAAGAGTCCATGCCTCATCCGTTCGCTTTACCGCTGCGTTTTTCCATCACCCGGTCCAGTAAAATTTCGGCTACATCATCTTTGGATAAAATTTCCAACGCTTCAATTTTCCCGTCAGGATAAAGAAACTTGACAATATTTGTATCTGTGTTAAAACCGGCGCCTTTCATGGAAACATCGTTGGCCACGATCATATCCAGATTCTTTTTCTTCACTTTAGCCGCCGCATTTTCCAGAAGATTTTGTGTTTCCGCGGCAAAACCTACCAAAAACTGTTTTTTCTTTACGCTACCTAAGGTTTTTAAAATATCCGGGTTCTGATCCAGTATAACGGTCATACCATCTTCCGGATGGATTTTTTTAATCTTCTGACCGGCTACTTCCCGCGGTTTGAAATCCGCCACAGCGGCCGCTTTGATCACCACATCGACCGCGGGGAACTCCGCCATACAGGCATCCATCATTTGCTGCGTCGTTTCTACGTTTATCACCCTGGCATAGGGCGGCGGCGTAAGAGCTGACGGCCCCGTGATCAAAACCACTTCCGCGCCACGCAGCAAGGCCTCTTTCGCAATGGCATAACCCATCTTGCCGCTGCTGCGGTTGCCGATAAAACGTACCGGATCGATCGGCTCACGGGTTCCGGCCGCGGTAACCATCACTTTAACGCCCCGCATCGCCCCTTCCCGCAAAGCAAAAAAGCGTTCCAGTGCCGCTATGATTTCCGGAACCTCGGGCAGGCGTCCGGCGCCGGTAGTACCACAGGCTAATTCCCCGCAGCCCGGCTCCATAATTTCTACGCCTCGTTTGCGCAATAGAGCCAAATTGGCCTGCGTGGCCACATTTTCGTACATGCCTGTATTCATTGCCGGGCAAACGATTTTCGGACAGGGCGCGGCCAATAGCACCGTACTCAATAAGTCATCCGCCAGACCATAGGTCATTTTGGCTAAAATATTAGCCGTCGCCGGCGCAAGCAAAAGCACATCGCCCCAATTGGCCAGCGCGATATGCTCCACATTAAATTCATCTCTGCCGTCCCACATGGAAACAGCCGCTTTATGACCGCTGATTTCGGCAAACAACAAAGGCGACACGAATTTTGCGGCGTTTTCTGTCATCACCACACGTATCTCAGCGCCTTTTTTGCGTAATTTGCTGACCAGGTCGACCACTTTGTAAATCGCAATTCCCCCGGACACGCCCAGAACGATCTTTTTCTCCTTCAACATTGCTTTTCCCCGCTTCCTGAAAGGCTCCTGTTCGCCTTACAGACAAACCGGAGTCTTTGATTAAACTGCTGTCCTGCTTATTTTTTTCGGGTATAGGTGATTTTGTGCGAGCCGATTTCTTTTAACGCAATACTTACTTCTTTTTCCGGCAGCACTCTCCCGGGTTTTGTCATTTCCCGGGCCCGTTTCGCCGTCAGAATAGCTAATGTATATTTGCTGTCCACTAAGGTAGCCAAATAATCGATAGAAGGATCCACCATGCTCATATTATTACCTCCGCTGATCTGTGCCTGTATCAGGCCTTACTTATTTGATTTATTTTTTGCTCTTATTACTTATCCGCGCCGGGATGAATGATCTTATCCACGACAAAATACGTTCTTGCCGCCCGGTAGCGTTCTGCTTCCAACAGTGTCAATACTCTGTCCGCGGCCTTTTCCGCCACATCATTAACAATAATGTAATCATACTCATTGGCATACGCTAATTCATGGGTAGCCGCGGCCAGACGCTGCCGGATCACGTCTTCCCTGTCCGTACCCCGCTTATAGATGCGGGCGCTTAACTCTTCCAATGAAGGCGGCACCACAAACACAAACACACCGCCCGGGAATACTTTTTTGATTTGCAAGGCGCCTTGAATATCAATTTCCAGGAGCACATCCTTGCCTTCATCCAGCAATTTTTGGACATAGGGTTTCGGTGTGCCATAGTAGTTCCCGTAGACTTGCGCGTACTCCAATAATTCGCCCCGGAAAATCATGTCCTTGACCTGAGGCACTGTTTTAAAAAAGTAATCCTGCCCATCCACTTCTCCGGGCCTGGGCTGACGGGTAGTAACCGAAACGGAATAGGCCAGTTCCGGCAGCTTTTCCCTTAATAAATTGCAGATCGTACCTTTACCGGCGCCGCTGGGGCCGGACACCACCAATAGCAAACCTTGTGGTTTCGTTAATTTTCTTTCCATCAGTCTTCGTCTTCTTCCGTATCAGAATTCAGCCGATTTGCCACGGTTTCCGGCTGTACTGCGGACAAAATTACGTGGCCGCTGTCCGTAACGATCACAGCGCGAGTCCGCCGCCCATAGGTCGCATCGATCAAAACGCCCTTATCCCTTGCCTCAGAAATAATCCGCTTGATCGGCGCCGACTCGGGGCTGATAATCGCAATGATCCGGTTGGCGGATACAATATTGCCAAAACCAATATTGATCAACTTAATTTCCATACAATTCTCCTGTCTTCCTTTGCTAGTGTACCTTTGCCGCCTTTTCCGCACTATATCGGTTCAGCCTGTTATTCAATATTCTGAACCTGCTCACGGATCTTTTCAATCTCCGCCTTGATTTCCACCGCCTTTTGCGCCAATTTATAATCATTTACTTTGGATGCGATGGTATTGGCTTCCCGGTTAAATTCCTGAATCAAAAAGTCTAACTTACGCCCTACCGGCTGAGACGATTCCAAAATGGAACGGAAATGCGTCAAATGACTTTTCAGCCGCACGATTTCCTCTGTGATGCTTACCCGATCGGCAAAAATAGCGACCTCCTGCAGCACCCGGTCCGGATCAGACGCAATATTTTTTTCTTCCAGAAGCGCCGTCAAACGCTCATTAAGCCGGGCCTGATACTCTGCTACAATTTCCGGCGCCCGAACTTCTATTTCCTTAACTTTTTCTTCGATGAAATCCAATCGCTGATAAAAGTCGCCAACGATGTTCTGCCCTTCCGTTTCCCGCATGGCAACCAACATATTGACGGCCTGATCCACAGCTTCTTTGATCCTTGGCCAGTACGTATCGCAGTCAAAAAGACTTTCCTGCGCCGTTACCACTTCAGGACAGCGAGCCAGGTATAAGATCTCCGACTGCTCACTGAGTGTCGGTCCGGCAATGCCGATTGCCTGCCCAATCTCAGACAAAGCGCGATGATACGCCATGGCCAACCCTTTGTCAACAGTGACTTTTACTGCGTCAGTCCCTGTATAATGGGCATTGACAAATACATCGATACGACCGCGGCTGACCGAAGCCAATATCGTTTTGCGGATCTTGTCTTCCAGCGGATTCAGAAAATGCGGCAGACGAATTGCCATTTCATTATAACGGTGATTGACCGTTTTTATCTCTATCGTTACCGAAAAATTTTCTTCTTCATAGCTTCCCCGGCCAAAACCGGTCATGCTTTTGATCATAAAACAGGCCTCCCACCATGTCCTTAATTGACTTTTTACATAATCACGACTGCAATCCCGCTGAACCGGCCTGCCCCCGCTGTTGCAGAAATCTGCCTCGGCTTTCCTTTTTTCAGCCCTGAAAACTCCGCAAAATTACCTGCGTTCAAATGTTGCAGGGATCTGCCGCGGCCTTCCTTTTTTCAGCGGCAGCGATTTTGCTATTTACGGTTACTGAAGCTGCGCAGGATCGACGTCAAATCGACGCTCGCCGCAATATTCATCCGCAACGGATATGCTGTACTTCTCCGTCGGAATAAACTGCGCCTGATCAAAATAGAACTGCAGCTGCAGCACCGCATATTTTTTCATATCGGTCAACGTGTTTTCAGCGGCTTTATTCTTCGAAATCAATCGCGGGCTCTGTCCTTTAGCAACAGCAACCTTGGGTTTTTCCGCTGTTTTCCCAGACACATCGGCCTTGCCCTGCCTGATTCCCGCGGATTTTTCCGTCTCCTCTTCCATATCAATCGTGCTGCCTGCCAGGAAAGTGACTGCATACGGTTCGATGGTCTTCTCATTTTGCAGCAACCGTACTTTAAACGCATCCTTTTCCAGCATTATGGGACAGTTGAGGACCGCGCCGATCAAGGTAATGCCCTCATATTCGGCCACATTTTCTCTGATCTCCGCCAGATCCGGCAGTTTCTGTTCAGCGATCTGATCCCGTGCATGAATCGCCGCCAGTAAATACGGCGTATATAGCACCACGCTTTCTCTTCTGCAAAAAGGGTTTTTCTGCAGCTCCTCCGGTATTACCCAGGGCTGCAAAAACTGCCGTAACGTCAAATTATCCTGTTTACCGGAAATACCGTAGTTCACTGCTTTCGTCAGATTGGCATCGGTAATGGGCGCAAGCGCAAAGCAAGGAAGCAACAGACTGCAACAAAACAGTGTTAAGAAAAAAATTCGCATCTTCCCGCCCCCTGATTATTTACGTTCAAACTGTGTTATACTTGAGAGAGAAACTGTATGACACAAATTATTCAAGATTAAACACATTATAAACTATTACACTCCCAAGTGCAACAAAATAAGGGAAAAAGAAAGCATAAGGAAGAAAATCCATGAATTTAGAAGGAATTACTCTATACACAGTTACAGAATACTTAAATCGGAAAATTTCAGGCAGTAAAATTTACAAAATTACTATGCCCACCCCGCTTTCCCTCGTCTTGTTTCTAAGGCAAGGCGCAGAAACATTTACGCTGCTGGCAAACTGTAACAGCGCCGCTCCCGCCCTTTGGCTGACAGATACGATGCCGGAAACGCCCGCCGAACCTCCCGCGTTTTGCATGCTGCTGCGCAAACATCTGGAGGAAGGCCGCATCACCCGTATTAAGCAATATGGTCTGGATCGCGTGATCGAATTGGAAATCAGTTTATTGGGAAGAAGCAGCCGTATTATTACAAAGCAGCTTATTGTAGAATTAACCGGCAAAAATGCCAACCTGATTTTTACAGAAGAAGGCAAAATCATTGACAGCCTTAAGCATGTGTCTGCTGCCATGAGTTCCGTCCGCACCATTCAGCCGGGGGCAGCGTATCTGCCGCCTCCGTCGCAAAGCGGCCTGAACATTCTTCAGGCAAAACCGGAAGACATTGTCAGCAGCCTGCCGGATGAAGTAAATCAAAAACTTTGGTCAGTTTTAGTAAAGAATACGACGGGGATCGGCAAAGCCACGGCGCAGCAGTTATTTTTTCCGGCCCAGATTCCATTAAGCGCTTCTTATCTTACACCCGCCGACCGTACCCGGTTAGTCGCTTCGATAAAACAATTACAAAAAGCGGTCGCAAGTGAGAATAAAGTTTTTTCCGTATTTGTTACCCGCTCCAATCACTGCCAGGCGATTTTTCCTTTCGAGGCGCCTTACGTCCCTCCCGACATGCATAAAAAAAACTTCCCTGACATCAATCAGGCGCTTTGTTATGCAGCCGCCCTGGAACCGATCCAACTGCCGGAACATGAGACATTGCAGCGGATCACAGAAAACGAGATACACCGTTTACAGAAAAAAACAGGGGTTTTGGAAAACGATTTAGCACAGGCGCATAATGCGGAAGATCAACGCATTACCGCCGACAGCATCATGGCCTTTCTCCCCCGGATAAAAAAGGGTGATACACAAAGCACTCTGCCGAATATTTACACAGGCCAGCTGTTTACCGTGGCCCTCTCACCCAGTCTTTCCCCGGCCGAAAATGCACAGCGCTACTACCGAAAATATACAAAACTGAAACGGGCGCAGGACGAGCTGGTGCTACAGCTCAAGGAAACACGGGAACTCCTCGCCTATCTGGAAAGCATCGAGGAAAGTCTTACTTTTTCGACTACACGACAGGAAGTGGAAGAAGTTAAAGAAGAATTGGAAAAAAGCGGTATCCTGCCTACAGGCAAAAAGAAGAAAGCCGCTGCCCCCAAATCCGCGCCGCTGTCTATTCGTTTCTCCGACACCACCACATTATATGTGGGGAAAAATAATCGTCAGAATGACGAACTCACCTTTAAAATCGGTTCCGGTAAAGATTTATGGTTCCATGTACAAAAAATCCCCGGCAGTCACGTCCTGCTAAAAACCCTTCTGCCCGAACCGGAAAAAGAAGCCCTGCAAGCGGCCTGTCAACTGGCAGCCTATTTCAGTAAAGCGCGTGGCGGGAGTCAGGTCCCTGTGGACTGCGTGCCCCGCCGTTTTGTAAAAAAGCCTTCCGGCGCCAAACCGGGATTCGTTATTTTTACAAACCAAACAACCTTTTATATTACGCCGGACGAAGCCTATATTAAAGCCTTGCTGCAGAAAACTCCCTGACATTTGCGGTTCATCAGTTTTTTGCTCACATAAAAAGAGCATAAATAGGGGCTAAGGCAACGGTCAGAATCCCCGCTGCGACAATTGCCAGCGAGCTCATCGCCCCTTCTACCGCCCCCATCTCCATCGCCTTTACTGTACCTATGGCATGACTGGAAGCGCCGATAGCGATCCCTTTCGCTATCGGTTCTTTTATTTTGCAAATACGGCAAAGTTCTTCCGCGATCATATTGCCTGTAATCCCTGTGAGAATAATCGATGTAACCGCAATGGCAATATTCCCTTTCAGTTCTTCCGTAACGCCCATGCCGATTGCCGTCGTGATAGATTTCGCCAATAAGGTCACATAACCCGTACGATCCAACCGGAAGAGTAAACTTAAAAGCAACACTGCTGTCATACTGGTAATCACGCTGGCAGTAATTCCTGCCACCACCGCCTGCCAGTTCTTTTTCAACAATTCCCACTGCTGATATAACGGAACCGCCAGACAAATAGTTGCCGGCGTCAGCAGGTAGCTGACATATTTGGCACTGGCATAATAGACCTCATAGTCGATCCGAAAGACCAATAAAAAGGCGATGGTAAGACTGATGCCTATGAGAAGAGGACTACACAAAGGGTTGTGAAAACGATTTTTCAGCAATATTCCTATCCCATAAAAAGCCACCGTGATCAGACTGCCGAAAAAAACGGAGTTTGCCCAAAAATCATTCATCTTCTTTCGTCCCTTCTTTTTCGTATTGTCTGTCCGCCTTATGTTTATGGCGGCGGCGAATTACAAATTGCGTGGTCCAACCAGCCGCCATCATAACCAGAAAAGTTACCGGGACTGTAATGAGAAAATAGGGCAGCAGCGCGTTCTTTACCAGACTCCAGGATTGAATCAGTCCCGCTGCCGCAGGAATAAATAAAACCGGCATGATCTGAATCAGAAACATAACTGTTTCCCGCAGGTCGCTCAGGTTTAAAATGCCGCGTTCCAGCAAACCAAACAAGATAATGATCCCGTAAATGCTGGCCGGCACAGGCAGCGGAATCAGCGCATGCAGTACTTCCCCGGCAAAAGATAAAGCTAAAATAATACCGAATTGTTTTAAATATTTCAAGATTTTCCCTATTCCTATTCCATATGACGCTTTACCCAGGCAACATATTCCTTAATAAAGCTCTCCGCTGCCGCAAGCCCCAGCTTACCGCTGTCCAAACACAGGTCGTATTGATCCGCCTGTCCCCAGGGCTTCCCTGTATAGTATTCATGATAGTAACGGCGCTTTTCATCTGACTCCCGCACCTTGCTTTCCGCTGCTTTACGCGGCAGGTCATAACGGGACATGATATTCTCTATCCGTACCTCCGGGGCGCCACTTAAAAAAATACGCACACAGTCCGGTCTGTTTCCGTACACTACGTTGCCGCACCGCCCGATCAAAATGAAATCATCTGCGGGCAATAACTGTGACAAAATCAGCTGCGGCAGTTCCCTTACTTCCTTTGGCGAATCCGTAAGCGAAATAACCGAGAGCAGACTGTTCAGCGGCTGTTCCGAAAAAAACTCCGGATATTGCGCAAGCAGCCCCTTGCCTTTTGCCAGATTGATCAGCTCCCGTAAATTATAGACCGGCAGGCTAAACTCCGCAGCAAGGCTTTTGCCGATCTGCGCAGCCCCGCTCCCCCTCTGTCGCGCTAGCGTAATAATCATTTTCGTACCCCTTTCTTACACTCAAACAAAAAGAACTTCCCTTCGCCGGGCAGGCCGTAGACAGGAAGTTCTTCAGGCAGCGATGTTTCAGTTTACTTCATGAATGCGGGTTGGATCAAAACGTTCCCGTTGTTTTGCTTCCGCCACCACACTTTATAACCCTTGCTGTAGCCCGTTTATTATAGCACGATTTAAAATAAATGGTAATATCGCAACAAAAAATTCACTTTTCAATGCACCAAAATTCATTTTTCAGCAGGATTATATCCATCTGACAAAATGTCGGTAATACGGTGAAAGAATTATCAGATCTTGTTCCCAGTAAAGAAATTTTGACATTTCCTACTAACATTAATTGGTATTTTATGTTAAAATAATAAGAGTACGCTGCCGCTGAAATATCGCCTGTACCTATTCACAGAACCGTTCATTTCAGCCGGCGATATCTGGAAAAGACCGGAGGCTCTTTATGGACGAGGGCAGTTTTAATTATACCATACAACTGAATCTGCACGACACCTTCTGCCTTGTCATCGGCGGCGGCAAGGTAGCGCTGCGTAAGGCAAAAACATTATTAGCCGCCGGCGCCAATGTAACCGTAATTGCGCCGCGGTTCGAGCCTTCGTTTACGGCCTTAGCTTTAGCACACCGCACTTTGCGGCTTAAAGAACGTTCCTTTCAAGCCGGCGATACTGAGGGAGCCTTTTTGGTCATCGCCGCTACGGACAACAGCGCCGTCAATCAAACTGTAGCAAAAGAAGCTATTGCCAACCGTTGCCTGGTAAATGTGACGGACGCTCCCCGGACAGGTAATTTTTCCGTAGCCGGGAGTTACTCTGTCGGAACCATCCGCTTTACCGTTTCTACCGGTGGCAACCCCCGCCTGACTCATTTATTATTGAAAGATCTGGAAAACAGCTATGGCCCTGCTTTGAATGCTTTCAATCTTTTTCTGGAAGAACAGCGCAAACGTGTCAAAAAAATAGTACCCGATTCTTCAGCAAGACAATTATTCTGGCAAAACACTCTCACAAGTACTCTGTTGCAGAACGTCAGGGAAGGAAAACTGGAACAGGCAAAGGAGATTATCATACATGCAGTTGATCGTATTAGGTCTGAATCATAAAACCGCTCCGGTGGAGATCCGGGAGAAATTTAATTTTTCCCGCAGCCGGATCAAACATATACTGCGCCTCTTAAAACAATCCGATAACTTTTCGGAAGCAGTCCTGATTTCTACCTGCAACCGTACGGAGCTTTATCTGGTCGCGGTGGATTCAGAAGAAGATGTACCCGAATTAAAAAAAGGCGTAGCGAGAATTGCCGGCAAAGACTTTAAGAAAGAGTATTTTTATCTTCTGAGCGGCACGGAATGTGTACGCCACCTGCTGCAGGTAGCCAGCAGTCTGGATTCTCTGGTGATCGGCGAAGGACAGATTCTCAGCCAGGTCAAAGACGCCTATCATCTGGCCCGCAAAAGCGGCATGACCTCGACTTTATTTAATACCATATTTAACCAAGCCATCTCTACCGGTAAAAAAATCCGCACCCGTACGCAGATTGCGTACCGCAGTGTCAGCATTTCCTCTGCGGCGGTCGATTTGGCGATGAAAGTGTTGGGCAATCTTTCCTCTGCGGATATTTTGGTGATCGGCGCGGGCAAGATGGGAGAATTAACCGCCCGCCATTTATTGGACAAAGGGGCGCCGTCCATTTTTGTCGCCAACCGGAACTATGCCCATGCGCAGGAGCTGGCCGATAAATTTAACGGTTCCGTGATCCGCTTTAACGAGTTCCTGGATCATGCGGCCAATGCCGATATTGTGATCACCTCTACCGGCGCTCCCCACTACATTATTCAAAAAGATGTGATGGCCCTGGCTCTGGAAGAGCGCTTGAAGCCGAATCCTCTCGTTCTGATCGATATCGCAGTGCCCCGTGATGTAGACCCCGAGGTCACGGAATTACCCAACCTGATTTTGTACAATATCGACGACCTGCAGAATGTGGTGGAAACAAACAAGAGCCTGCGTAATCAGGATGCCGAAGTAGCCAAGTTGATCATCGAAGAAGATATTCTGACCTTGAAAGAACGCCTGCGGTATTTATCCCTGCGTCCGGTCATGGTGCAGCTGCATGATAAATTCGACTTTCTGCGCCAGCGAATCCTGGCGAAAACCTTGCGCAAAATGCCGGAGCTTACCGAAGAACAGCAGCGTAAAATCGATGTGATGAGCCAGCGTCTTCTGTATAAATTTCTGCGCGAACCTATGATCACCATGAATAAGGCAGCCGGTACCACCGCGGAAGCGCCGACCAGGAAACATATCAGTCGCTTATTTATGTTAGATATGAAAGATGAGGATGAATGGGGCCATGAAAACAATCATAACTATTGGGACTAGAAAAAGCATGCTTGCCTTATGGCAAAGCAACTACATCAAACAGCGTCTGGAAGAAGAATATCCCGAAATCCAGGTTACGTTACAACATATAGTGACGAAGGGAGACAAAATACTGGATGTCCCTCTGTCAAAAATCGGAGGTAAAGGACTGTTTACCAAAGAGATCGAAACCGCTTTACTGAATGGTGAAGCGGATTTTGCTGTTCATAGCTTAAAAGACATGCCGACTAAATTACCGGACGGCTTATGTCTCACCGCAATCACACAGCGTGCGTCAGTCGGCGACGCGTTTGTCAGCAATACCTGCCGTTCTTTTGCGGAACTGCCCCAAGGCGCGATATTGGGCACATCCAGTCTGCGGCGGAAAGCCCAGTTGTTGGCGCAGCGTCCGGATCTGGATATCCGCGATTTGCGCGGCAACGTAGACACCCGGTTGCGTAAATTAGACGAAGGCCATTACGATGCGATTATTTTGGCGGCTGCCGGTCTCAACCGCCTGGGCTACGGCGATCGGATCCGGGAAACACTCCCCTGCACGGTCTGCATTCCCGCCGTAGGTCAGGGAGCGTTAGCGATCGAATGTCGGGAAGATAATACAGAAGTCCGTGCGATGCTGGCTTTTCTCAATGACGCAACCACCAAAAGCTGCACTGATGCCGAACGGGCCTTTTTAGGGCTGGTAGAAGGCGGCTGTCAGGTACCGATCGGCGTCCATGCGGAGATCCATGAAAAGGCCATGCAGGTTGAGGCGATTATCGCTTCTTTAGACGGCAAAACCCTGCTGCGGGATTCCATCCGGGGTCTGCCTGAGGAAGCCGTAAATTTAGGAAAAACTCTTGGCAACCGCATGTTAAAGAATGGGGGCAAAGAAATTTTAGCCGCTATTTTATAAACAGATATACAGTGCGTATATAAGGCGCATGATTCAGCAGATAGACAAATCTAATCAATTATAATAAAGAAAGGAGACGTATGGTGTTGATTCCTGAACACATCATACAAACCGTCCTATGAAAAAACAAGGTAAAGTGTACTTAATCGGCGCCGGTCCCGGAGACCCGGGTTTGTTGACCTTAAAAGGCCGGGACTGCCTGGCAGAAGCAGACGCCGTGGTCTATGACCGCCTGGCGGATCCCCGTATCCTGGGCTGGGTACGTCCTGAAGCAGAACGAATCTATGTGGGGAAAGCTTCCGCCCAACACACAATGAAACAGGAAGACATCAACAAACTGTTAGTAAAACTGGCTGCGGAAGGCAAAATCGTAGCCCGGCTCAAAGGCGGCGATTCCTTTGTCTTTGGCCGGGGCGGCGAAGAAGCCCTGTTATTGAAAGAAAACGGACTGCCTTTTGAATTTATCCCCGGCATCACCAGCGCGATCTCCGTCCCGGAATATGCCGGCATCCCGGTAACTCATCGCAAAGTGGCCGCTTCTTTTGCGGTTATCACAGGTCACGAAGATCCTTCCCGGGAACAGTCCGGCATTAACTGGCAAGGATTAGCCAATGGCGTGGATACGCTTATTTTTTTAATGGGCGTGGAAAACCTGAAACACATTTCAGCCAGATTAATTGAGCATGGCCGTCCTGCCGAAACCCCTGCCGCATTGATCCGCTGGGGCACTCATCCGGAACAACGTACGTTGATCACCACCTTAGGCAATGCCTATGAGGATGTGGTACGGACCGGCATGAAACCGCCCGCCATTTTTATCGTAGGCGAAGTGGTCAAATTGCGCGATCAGTTAAGCTGGTTTGAAACGAAGCCTTTGTTTGGCAAAACCTTTGTGGTGACCCGGGCGCGGGCTCAGGCTTCTGCCCTTACCTCCCGACTGGAAAAAGAAGGCGCCGGGGTACTGGAAGTTCCTTCTATTAAAATCGCAGAGCCGGATTCGTTTGCTCCCCTGGATGAGGCGCAAAAAAATCTGAAACAATACAGTTGGATCATTTTCACCAGCGCCAACGGCGTAGACCTGTTCTTCGACCGTCTCTTCCAAAACGGCAAAGATGCCCGGGCACTGACCGATTGCAAGCTGGCCGCGATCGGTTCCGCCACGGCAGATATGTTGAACGCGTACGGCCTGCTTGCGGATCTGGTTCCCGCTTCTTATAAGGCGGAAGATTTGACAGAGACGCTTTTGCCGCAACTGAAGCAAGGGGAAAAAGTACTACTGGCCCGGGCGAAAGAAGCCCGCAACGTATTGCCGGATGCGCTGAAAAAAGCCGGCGTGCAAGTGGACGTGGTGCCGGTGTACCAAACCGTCGCCGATTGCGAAAATAAAGCGGAGCTGGTCGCCGCATTGAAAAATAAAGCAGTAGACTGTATCACCTTCACCAGTTCTTCCACCGTAACCTATCTGCTAAAAGCATTGGACAACGACGCCGCTCTGCTGGCAGACGCAACACTGGCGGCCATCGGCCCCATCACCGCCCAGACTATGAAAAAGCATGGGCTGACACCGACTATCACAGCCGAAACCTATACCATCGAAGGACTGATGGAAGCATTAGAAGAATTTTATAAAAAGGAGTGATCCATTATGGCAGGTTTTCCCATTTATCGTCCCCGCCGTCTGCGGGTGACGGAAAATTTACGCAGTATGATCCGTGAGACGAGCCTCAGCGTAAAAGATTTGATTTTTCCTTTGTTTGTTGTGCCCGGCTCCAATGTAAAAAATGAAATAGAAACCTTAAAAAATAACTATCAATGGTCTGTGGACCGGGTAATGGAGGCTGTGGATGAAGCCGTGGCCGCCGGCATTCCTGCAGTCCTGCTGTTCGGACTTCCCTCTTACAAAGATGAGGAAGGCAGCAGCGCCTGGGATGACAACGAGCCGGTGCAGATGGCCAGCAAAGCCATCAAAGCCAAATATCCGGAACTGGTCGTGATTACCGACGCCTGCTTCTGCGAATATACTACGCACGGCCATTGCGGCATTCTGACAGAAGACTGCTGCTCGGTAGATAACGATAAGACACTGCCGAATCTGGCTAAATTGGCAGTAAGTCAGGCTCGCTGCGGCGCTGACATTATCGCCCCCTCCAATATGATGGACGGTTATGTGGCAGTCATGCGCAAAGCCCTGGATGAAGCCGGATATACGCAGGTAGCCATCATGGCTTACAGCGCTAAATTCGCTTCCGCTTACTACGGTCCTTTCCGCGCGGCAGCAGATTCCGCTCCCGGAAAAGGCGATCGCAAAGGCTATCAGATGGATCCGGGCAACACTGATGAGGCCCTGCGGGAAATTGAACTGGATGTAGAAGAAGGCGCTGACATTGTCATGGTCAAACCGGCTTTAGCCTATCAGGACGTGACGCGGCGCGCCTTTGAAACATTTAACCGTCCGCTTTGCGTTTACAATGTAAGCGGTGAATACGCGATGGTAAAAGCGGCGGCGGAAAAAGGCTGGATCGATGAAAAACGCATCGTTATGGAAACCATGCTCAGCTTTAAACGGGCCGGCGCTAAGATGATCATTACGTATCATGCGCTGGACGTTGCAAAATGGTTACGGGAAGAATAAGGAGAATGACAATGCTTGCATTAACGAAATCGGCCTCGGTCTTTGCCAGGGCGAAAGAAATCATACCCGGCGGTGTAAACAGCCCGGTACGTTCTTTCCGCAGTGTGGGAGGAACCCCGCCTTTTATCACCGGAGGTCGGGGCAGCCGTGTATATGATGCGGACGGCAACAGCTATATTGATTATGTGTTATCCTATGGTCCTCTGTTATTAGGTCACACCCACCCTGTAGTAACAAAAGCAGTACAGGACGCAGCGGCCAAAGGTACCAGCTTCGGCGCTCCCACTCCGGCGGAAGTCACTCTGGCTGAACTGGTCTGCCGTCTGGTTCCCTCTATGGAAATGGTACGCATGGTAAACTCCGGCACGGAAGCCACCATGTCTGCCCTGCGGCTGGCCCGGGCTTATACCGGACGGGAGTACATTATAAAATTTATCGGCTGCTATCATGGGCATAGCGATGCTTTATTGGTGCAGGCCGGTTCCGGTGCGGCTACGTTTGGTGTGCCGGACAGTCCCGGAGTCACAAAAGGAACGGCGGAAACGACTATTTCAGTTCCTTTCAATGACCTGCCGGCGCTGGAAAAAGTATTTGCCGAACGAGGCAGTCAAATTGCCGCGGTAATTATGGAACCGACGCCGGGCAATATGGGTCTGGTCTTACCGCACGAAGGGTATCTGGCGGCGGTACGCGCACTGACGAAAAAGTACGGTACGCTACTGATCATCGACGAAGTGATGTCCGGCTTCCGTGCAGCGCAGGGCGGCAGTCAGTCCATCTACCGGATCGATCCGGATATTACCTGTCTGGGCAAGGTTATCGGCGGCGGTCTGCCGGTAGCGGCTTACGGCGGGAAACGGGAGATCATGAATTGGGTATCCCCTGCCGGCCCCATGTATCAGGCCGGCACTTTGTCCGGCAATCCTTTGGCTATGGCTGCCGGTATTGCGGCCCTCACCTATATGCAGGAACAGGATGTGTGCGCTACGCTGACGCAACGTGCTAAGGCGTTGACGGACGGCTTAAAACAGGCTGCTAAGGAGGCCGGTGTCCCGGTCTGCATCCATCATCTGGGTTCCATGTTCACGGTCTTCTTTACGGATAAGGAAGTAGAAAATTATGAGGATGCAGCCGCCTGTGATCAGGATGCGTTCCGCGTTTATTTCCACAGTATGCTGGAACAGGGCATCTATCTTCCGCCCTCCCAGTTTGAAACGAACTTTATCTCGTTGGCTCACAGCGAAGAGGATTTTGCCGCCACGGTCGCCGCAGCAAAGGTTGCGTTTGCCAAGGTCGCGGCAGCGAAGAAGTAGCAGGGCGAACATCTAAATATGCGTAGAAAAATGAACCGCCGGCATTGTCGGCGGTTTTAGTATGCCCTTTTGGGAAAGAAATTATCCGGTAAAGAGGTTTTACATGGAAGGTGTGTAACGTTTGCAAGTATCTTTATTCGTAATCACACACCTACTTTTCCAAAATCTTCGTTGAATTAGCCGAAATCTGCGGAACTTGCTTGCTGCGCAAGCTTCGCACAGTCCTTGATTTCGTAATTCAATCTCGATTTTTCAAAGTATAATGTGTGAATGATTACTCATAAAGATAGCTTGAACATAGCCTTTTCCTCTATATTCCGGTCTGAAATATAAATCTTCCAGGTAGAGGCCGACTCGTCCGAGAAATGTCGGGAAATTATGGAAAACAGAGCAAAACCAATCGCTTTATCGTCTTCATAAGCAAAAATTACTTCAGCCTTTTTTGTTACGCTTCTTCCAGCCAACTGCGGATCGCAGTTTCTTCCAACGCTTCCGGTTTACGGATATCCAGACATTCTCCCACCGTAACGCCGGGGAGTTTATCTCTTATATCCTGCGCGCTGTTTTTCGGTCCGCTGCTTTTGCTGGTACAGAATAAGTATACTTTTTTATCTTTTAAGTCCAGCTTTGCTAAAAAGCTGTGGATGATCATGGGGCAACTGAACCACCAGATGGGAAAACCCACGGCTATCTTTGTGTAGTTTCCAATATCGGGCAGTTCTCCGGCAATGGGCGGACGAGCGCCGCTTGCTTTTTCCATACCGGCTTTCGCCACACACAAGGCATACACGGAAGGATAAGGGTCTTGCGGTACGATTTGATAGGTATCCCCTGTTATTGTCGCCGCAATTTCCCTGGCTGCTTTTTCCGTTACGCCGGACCAGGAATAGTACGCTACTAAAATCTTATTCTGCACTTTGTCTGTTTCATTGCTCATAATTTACACCCGCTTTGCAAACTTTAAAAAAGCTTCGTAACCGCGCTCTGTTTCAAAAATGTCCGCTTTACTGGTGGCTTCCCAGGGAGCATGCATATTTAAGACCGCCACGCCGCTGTCAATTACGTTCATCCCGTACAAGGCCATAATATAGGCAATGGTACCGCCGCCGCCCAGATCTACTTTCCCCAGTTCGGACATCTGGAAATTCACTTTTTCACGGGTAAAAATATCCCGGATATGGGCGATATATTCTGCGTTAGCATCATTGGAGCCGGATTTGCCCCGGGAACCGGTAAATTTATTCAACACCATGCCGTTGCCCAGATAAGCCACGTTCTTCTTATCAAAGGAAGACGCATATAAGGGGTCAAAGGCACTGCTCACATCGCTGGATAACATGGTGCTGTTGGCTAAGGTACGACGCAGGGCCAACTCGCTTTCTTTGCCCAACAGGGCGAGAAGTTCCGCTACGGTATTTTCAAAGAACCGGCTCTGCATACCGGTCGCGCCTACGCTGCCGATTTCTTCTTTATCTACCAGAATACAACAGGAGGTCCGCTGCACTTTTGTAACATTCAGCATGGCTTTGTAGGAACCATAGGCGCACACCCGATCATCCTGGCCGTAGGACAAGACCATACTGCGGTCAAAGCCGGCTTCACGGGCCCGACCTGCGGGCACCACTTCCAACTCGGCGGAAAGAAAGTCTTCTTCTTCTACCCCATACTGCTTTTTCAAAATGGCCAGGACACCTTTTTTCACAGCTTCTTTGCCGTCAGTTTCTTTCGTCTCACTTTTGGCATTACGCCCCAGTTTCAACGGACGATTTCCCACAATCACGTCCAGGGCTTCCCCCTCAATGACGGTAGCCGCTTTTTTGACCATTTGCTCCTGTGCCAGGTGAATCAGAAGGTCCGAAACGAAAAACACCGGGTCTTCCGGTTTTTCGCCGACAGCTACGTTTACGACAGTACCGTCTTTTTTCACAATGACGCCGTGAATGGCCAGCGGGATCGTGACCCACTGATATTTTTTGATTCCGCCGTAATAGTGGGTATCAAGCAGGGCAAAGCCCCCATCCTGATATAAGGGGTTTTGTTTTATATCCATCCGGGGCGAATCAATATGGGCCCCCAGGATGTTCATTCCTTCTTCAATGGGATCTTTGCCGATATTAAACAGAACCACGCCTTTTTTCATATTGATACGATAGACTTTATCCCCTGCTTTAAGCGGCTTGCCGGCAGCAATGCAGTCGTCCAGGTTTTGGTAGCCGGCCTTCTTTGCTTCTGCATGAATGAGATTGACGCATTCCCGTTCCGTTTTACCGTTGCTCAAAAAATCCAGATAGCCCCTGCAAAATTCATCACAGGCCTTCAACTGCGCAGCGGTATAAGTTTCCCAAGTATTTTTCTGTTTCATTAAAACGCTTCCTTTCGTTCATCCTGTTTATTTCTGCGTTGAATCTTTCATCTGCGTTAAATCTTTTAAATTTTTCTCATAAAATCATAAATTTCTTTAAAGCGGTCTTTGCGGTACCGCTCCGGTTCCATATCCATGGTATTTAGAATGGTATACCGCTCTTTTCGCACTTCCCGGGCAAAACTCCAGGCATTCACAAACATTTCTTCCGTAATGCCCCGGCGTTCCGGGTTGATATCGATACCGTAGGCTTTTAAGAAATCCAACGGGATCTGATAATCTCTTTTTTGCAGCCAGGCCGCGCCGATGGTGCCGATGCCTACAACGATTCCGTGGGGCAGATCATGATTGTATAATTCATCCATGGCATGACAGAATAAATGGTCCGAGCCGCTGCAGGGTCGAGAGCTGCCTGCCACCTGCATAGCTAAGCCTCCCAGCACCAGAGACTGGGCCAGCATTTTGATTCCGGCCGGGTTTTCAAAGCTTTTTACATTGGAATACAACAACGCGTCCAGAGCCCGTTCGGACAGCATATAGGCAAAGTCGTCCGGCTGGGTTCCGTTGAACCGGCAATCCAAAGTCCAGTCATACAGGGCTGTGTAGTTACTGATCATATCGCCTACCCCGGCCTGTAACAGCAACCGGGGCGATTTTAAAATAATATCCGTATCAATTAAAAGTCCATCCGGTGTTTTAGAAGTGAAGCTGTGCGTTCTTCCTCCTTTGGCAAATAATACGGAAACCGGGGAGCAAACACCGTCATTACTCAATGCCGTAGGAATAGCAATATAGGGTATATTCGCTACAAACGCCGCATATTTCGCCGTATCCAGCGCAGTCCCACCGCCAAATCCCAGAATGATACGAATTCCTTCCATGCTGACTTTTTTCGCCACGGACACCGCGAAATCGAAGGAGCTTCTTTCGACCGTGATCACCTGGTAATGCTTTAACTGGGACAGCATGAGGCTGACTTTATCTTCTAAAAATTGCAGCAACCCTTCCGTGGTCAGGATCAATATTTTTCCTTCTGTATCCCGAGGCAGATAATAATCCAGATTTTCCCCTAATTCCGCAATCGCATTAGGTCCCACCTTCATAAATAACGGGAGACTGAAATGATTCATTTTCCTAACCCCTTTCTTTAGTACCTCTATGCTCAAACCGTATGAAATCCGGCTGTTCTCTGGGTCTTTCTGCGTTTTTGCGTGGTACTGTAACCGCGGCTTTGCATAAAGTCAAGCAGTTCCCCTGTAAAAACCAAAGGTATCTGCTGCAATTCTTTCACGGACCGACTGCCGGTGAGGACCATAATATCCCGGATATCGTCCAGAATCTCCCGTAAATAATCCGCAGCAATTTCTTCTCCCTGCTCCAATACTTTGGCCAGGACAACGCCGCTGAGAGACACCGCATCGGCGCCTAACGCCAGACATTGCGCGGCCTGCCAGCCATTTCTGATGCCTCCGGAAGCAATCAGCGTATCCTGGGGATTCAACTCCTGCACCGCTTCCACTACGCTCCAGGCGGTAGGTATGCCCCAGTCGGCAAATTTTTTATGCCGCGGCACTCTACTGCGCTTGGCCTCAATGGCCGTAAAACTGGTGCCGCCCAGCCCCGCCACATTGAAACAGGTAAAACCCAAACCATGTAATTCCTGAATTTGTTCCCGGGCCATACCGCAGCCGGTTTCTTTCAGAACGAGAGGGATCTCCAACGCTTCCTGAAGCCGGAGAAGATTCTCCATCAGATGAGCAAACTCTTTGTCCCCTTCCGGCATCAGTAATTCCTGTGCTGTATTTAAATGAACCTCCAAAGCCGAAGCCCCGATCATTTCAACGGCTTTCAGCGCTTCTTCCGGAGTCGCCAGAGCGCTTACATTGGCAAAAAGGAGACCCTCAGGGTATTCTTCCCGCACAATAGTATAGCTGGCAACAGCGCTGCCGTCTTTTACGGTACCGTACTGTGACCCCACGGCCATAGGAATTCCCGCCAGACGGGCGGTCCGGGCTAACTTGCCGTTGATTTCCCGGACGGTCTCCGTGCCGCCGGTGATCGCATCAATAAATAACGGTACCGGTACCTTCAGGCTGCCGATATGAGTTTGTAATTGTACCTGATCCGGGTCGACAGAAGTCAGGCAGTTATGTAAAAAGCGAACTTGCTCCAGACCGGTGCGCCGCTCGCCATCCCCTGTCGCCAGCGCATATTTTATATGATCCAGTTTACGCTTTGACCGCAGTGTGTTCTTATCCATATCTTATTATATCACCTGTCCGTTATCTTATCCTTGTCTGACCATTCTCTATCCGAATGTATGGGACAGCCGAAAGATATTTCTTCCGTATGGTAAAAAAAGAGGACGGCAAACACCGTCCTCAAGAGTCTCTTGCTTATTTGTTCAGGCTTTCCAGCTGTTCTGCCATGGCATTGTTAGAGAAGCCTTCGTCACCCTGTTCCATATACGCGTTCAGTTCCGCTTTTTCAGCATTCTTTTTCGCGCGGGTCAGGGATAATCCAATCTTTCTGTGAGAACGATCGATTTTGATAATCATCGGTTCTACGGCCTGCCCCAACTGGAGCACATCTTCCGGTTTTTCTACCCGTTCTTCCGCTAATTCAGAAACATGAATCATGCCTTCCACTTTATCATTTAATTTTACCAGGGCACCGAAAGGCAGGAAACGGTCAACAGTACCTTGCACAATGTCACCTTCCCGGAAATCTGCGGCAGCGGCAACCCAGGGATCTTCCAGCGTCGCTTTAATAGACAGGGACACACGATGGTTTTCTTTGTCAATTTTCTTAACAAAGACGTTGACAGTATCGCCTTCCGTAGCCACATCCGCGGCTTTCACGCTGCGATCATAGGACAATTCGCTGTTATGGACCAGACCAACCAGGCCTTCAACGATTTCCACAAACAGGCCAAATTCAGCTACCTTAACTACTTTGCCTTCATAAGTCTCGCCTTCGGCGATCTGTTCGTAAGCAGCTTCCTCCTTAGCCGCACGAGCTTCTCTGGCGGCGGCAATACGAGCTTCACGGTTTGCCAGCCATTCCTGATGTTTGAGTGCTTTTTCCGCTTTCAGAAGATCGCGGCGGGAAACCACGATCCGTTTTTTCTCTGCATCTACTTCAATAATTTCAGCTTCCAGTTCTTTTCCTACATAAGGAGTGAAGTCATCGATATGGCGCAATTCCACGTGCGAAGCGGGCATAAACCCTTCCACGCCTTCTACCGCCACAGCCAGACCTACCACTTGTTTCGGTTTATCATTGTTGCGGTCACGATTGCGGGCTTTGATCACACGCAATACCTTAACTGTGGCCGGACGTTTTTCACCTTCTGCCAGGGGAGCAACGGTTTTCCAGGCAGCTTCTTTTTCTGCGCGGATCTTGGACAACCGGATAAAATCATCGGAAGAAGAACTGGGCACTACGACCGCTTCCACTTCATCGCCGATATTCAATGTATTCATTAATTCGTCCGGGTCGGCTTCCATAGCCCAATCATTCCATACGATCAACCCGTCACGTCTATAACCAAAATCAATATACACACCGTCTTTATCGACCTGGCTGATCTTACCGCTTACCAGCTTTCCCGGGTGTACTCCGAAATCTTCCATGCTGGCATCTAACATCGCAGCAAAGTCATTGCCTTCCATTTTCTTGTTTTCCATGTTTTCCATTGCTATGACAGCCTCCTTAATTATGCGATCCGGAGTAGAAGCTCCGGCCGTAATACCTACTTTACTGCACCCAGAGAACATTTCCGGAGAAAGTTCTGCAGCGGTTTCCACCTGATAGCACCGGGGGCAGATGGCGCTTACCAGTTCGGTCAGGTGCCTTGTATTGGCACTGTTCCTGCCGCCGAGGACAATAAAGGCATCGACCTGTCCCGCCAACCGGGCTGCGGCTGTTTGCCGTTCTTTCGTGGCCAGACAGATAGTCCGCTCCACCCGATATTCACCGGGTCGGGCAGATTGAAGCGCCGCCAGGATCTCCTCAAATTTTGCCAGTTCAAAGGTTGTTTGAATAATGACGCAATATTTGGGTACAAAGGGCACTTCGCCAATATCCCTTTTACATTCTATTATAATACCATTTTTTCCGGCAAATGCCAATATACTTTTTACTTCCGGATGATTTTTTTCTCCGACAATAATTGGCAGATAACCGTCTGCCACCGCCTGTGCAGCCTTTTTCTGACTGATTCGGACATTGGGGCAGGTGGCATCTAAAATTTTCAAATTCTTTTCAATTGCCGCCTGATAAACTTCCGGACCTACGCCGTGGGAGCGAAAAATAACCGTTTCACCGGGCAGAAAATCGCCCAGCGAATCCTTGCAGCTTACTCCTTTGGCAGCTAATTCCGCGGTAAACTGGGGATTGTGGATCAAAGGTCCCAATGTAGCTGCCGGTAAATTTTCCGCGGCGCCTTCGGCTATTTTTACCGCCCGTTTTACTCCATAACAAAATCCGCAGGGATCAGCGACAAATATTTCCATTTTGTAATGCTACCGCCTTTCGCAGAACCAAAACTTCCTCCCGCCACCGGGCGCCCAGTTCCTCTAAATTTTCCCGGGCGATTCCCCCATTTTCATCATAGGGCAACGGTTTGCCAAAGATCACCCGAACCTTCGGCCAGCCCGGATGCCGTTTCAGGTCCGTACCGTAGATATATGCCGGAATAATCGTTGCTTTCATTTTTACCGCCATCATAAAAGCGCCGCCGCCGGCTCTTCCTAAATCACCGGTTTTGCTGCGTGTCCCTTCCGGAAACACCGCCAGAACCTCATTATTTTTTAAGTAGGCCAAACCGGTTTTAATCGCTTCCCTGTCGGCGCCGCCCCGCTTTACGGGGAAAACGCCCAGTTTGCGGATAATAAAGCCGAACCAGGCCGGTTTAAATAATTCGGCTTTCGCCATAAAATGCACCGGACGCGGCGCCGCGGCTCCCAGTACAGGAGGATCAAGCAAACTCAGATGGTTCGCTGCGATCACCACGGGGCCTGTAGCCGGAATATTCTCCGTGCCGAAAACTTCCCAGCGCAGCCACAGCTTAAACAGCCAGGGAAATATAACGTGGCAAAATCCATAAAAAGACATGGTTTTTTTCCTCATTCAGATACGATTCATATAGGAAATTCGATACATAAAATTCAACCTTTACGCGGAAGTGCTTCCCCATCATAAGGCGCTATGTCCCGGGGTTGCGCCCCTGGGTACTTCTTTATGTATCCTGACACATCTTAATGCGCCATCTGCGCCAGATTGACCAACCGCAAAATCTCTTCTGTAACCCGGGTAATATCCATTTCGGTCGTATCCAGATAAATCGCATCCTCCGCCTGCCGTAACGGGGAGACAGCACGCTCACTGTCTTCTTTATCCCGCCGGGCAATCGCAGTCCGCAACTGTTCATAATTTACGGCTTCACCTTTGGCGGCCAACTCTTTGCCGCGACGCAACGCCCGTTCTTCTACACTGGCCGTCAGGAAGATTTTGCACTGCGCTGCAGGAAATACCACAGTACCGATATCTCTGCCATCCATTACAATGCCGCCTTCCATCCCCATCCGGCGCTGCTGGGCTACCATAGCGTCCCGCACTGCCGGTACAGCCGCAACTTTAGAAACCAGCGACGTTACCTCTATACTGCGGATTGCCCGGGTTACCTCTGTGCCATCTACCAGCACGCGATTGATCTCACCTTCCGGTACAAAAACAATGCGGATGCGCTGTGCCAGTTCACCGGCTAACGCAGGCGAAAACGCCTCGCCGGTCTGCAATAATTTCCAGGTCACCGCCCGATACATGGCTCCGGTATCAATATAGGCAAAACCCAATTTACCGGCCACCTGTCTGGCAATGGTGCTTTTTCCTGCTCCGGCAGGTCCGTCGATCGCTACTACAAACCCTTTTTCCACTACGTTCACCTGTCTCCGGTTTCCTTCGAAACCTGTATTTTATTACTGCACTGTTAAAGCAGTCTTTTGCTCTTTGTCATTTCACACGTTCTGCGGCACAATGTGTCCCCCGAAACTTTCCTGGCGCCCACACTGCATGTGGAGCGTCGCTCTACGTTTTCTGCTGCGCTGCATGCAGTCCTGCCACATAACCGGTACTGAAAGCCGCCTGCAGATTAAAACCGCCTGTATAACCATCTACATCGATTACCTCGCCGGCAAAATAAAGTCCGCGAAAACGTTTTGTCGCCATGGTCTTAGGGTCGATTTCTTTTAAAGACACGCCCCCTGCCGTCACGATGGCCTCTGCCAGAGAACCGGTTCCCAGCAGGGGAATGGTAAAGTGCTTCAGCGCCTGTACCAGAGCCAGTCTATCTTTTTTTGTCACCTGGCTGACTGTTTTATCCGCTGCTAAAAACACACGGTCCAATAACGGTTCCACTAAAGGCCGGGGCACCAGTCCCCGCACCACTTCTCCTAACGTTTTTTTACCGGAGTCCTGCAGGTCGCGCAACAGACGGGCCTGCAATTTTTCTTCGTTTAAGGCCGGTTTCAAGTCCAAAGAGAGTTCCAGCTCCTGCGCACCATGCTGCACTAACTGTGCTGTCTTGCGGCTTAACGTCAGGCAGACCGGTCCGGCTAAAGTATCGCGCAGAATCTGCAGTTCGCCAAATTCTTTGGCGACAGGCTTTCCATCAGCCAGGATACAGGCTTCTATATTTTTTAACGCCAGCCCTTCCAACTCCTCGATAAAGCCGTCTTCCGGCTGAAGATATACCAAAGCCGGCAGCAACGGTTCTACTGCAACGCCCATTTTTTTCAGGACCGGCACAAAATTACCGTCCGAACCGGTACCGGGATAAGAAGCGCCCCCCGCACAGACGATTACGGCATCTGCCGCAAGGGTATGCTCCGGTCCCAATTTCACGTCTCTTTGCACCTGACTGCGAAAATCCTGACCGGCTTTGCGCCCGTTATCTTTCACGCGGCAAAACCGTACGCCGGTCACTTTACCCGGCTGCATTACAAAACCGGTGACCTGCGTATTCGTTTCCAGCCTGCCTCCTGCCCGGACAAAAGCGTCAACCAACGTGTTCACCACATCCTGCGCCCTGCCGCTGGCCGGAAACACTCTCCCGCCCCGCTCCGTCACGGTTGCCAGGCCTTGCTCCCGGAATACTGCCAACAAATCTTCATTGGTAAATTTTTTCAGAGCGCCGAAAAGAAATTTACCGTTTCCCGGTAAATTCGGAATAAAGTCTTCCATCGGGCAGGCATTCGTGATATTACAGCGGCCTTTCCCCGTGATCCGCATTTTACGGCCCGGTTCCGGCATGCGCTCAAACAGGATCGTTTCCGCTCCGTTACGGGCCGCGGTAAGACCGGCCATAAGTCCTGCGGCGCCGCCGCCGACTACGATTACTTTAGTCATGATGTTCCCGTTTCCGCTTCGTTTGGGAAAGTAAGCCGCACTCTTTGCGCAGCAATTCCACTTCTTCGTCAAAAAGCTCACGGCAGTCGCCCCGGCGCAAGCCGTGTAAGGTAAGGGTCCCCATCTTTACCCGTTTCAGATACCGTACAGGGAACCCGATAAAATCACACATCCGCCGAATCTGACGGTTGCGTCCCTCATGAATGGTTATGGAAAACTTTGTCAGGTTGCGATCATAATCGTAAGACGAAAGATCTACAATCGCAGGCGCCGTAAGTCCGTCTTCCAATTTGACGCCGACCCGCAGAAGATCCAGTTTTTCCTGGGGCACGATCCCGGGTACGGTCACTTCATAAGTTTTATTTACGCCATGCCGGGGATGCGTCATAGCCTGGGTCAACTGCCCGTCATTGGTCAAGAGCAACAACCCCTCGGTATTATAGTCCAAACGCCCTACCGGGTAGACACGTTGGGGAATATCCCTGACAAAATCAGCTATGGTACGCCTTCCCTCCGGATCTTTCATCGTCGTAACCACGCCCCGCGGCTTATAAAATAACAAATACAGCTTTTTTTCCCGTCGGATCGGGTTGCCGTCCACCATAATAAAAGCATTGGGACCTACTTTGGTTCCCAATTCTTTCACTACCTTACCATTGACCTTGACCCGACCGCCGGTAATATAATTTTCCGCTTCTCTGCGCGATGCGATACCGGCCTGCGCCAGTACTTTCTGCAAACGTTCTTCCATTAATCACGTTCCTCTGTTTCTTCCGGATCAGGATCCGATTCTTCATTTTCCATAGGTAAAAGCACCATCTGCTCCGGATGACGGGCCGCCTCTTCCGACAGGACTTCCGGCATCGGCGGCAGATCTTTCAAAGACCGCAGACCGAAGACTTCTAAAAAACGGGCCGTTGTTTTATATAGGATCGGGTGCCCAATGGTTTCTTTCCGCCCTGCTTCCGCAATCAGCTCCCAGTCCAACAGGGTATTCACCACACCGTCTACCTTGACGCCGCGAATGGCTTCCATCTCCGCCCGGGTGACCGGCTGACGGAAAGCAATGATCGCCAGCGTTTCCATCGCAGCATTGGAAAGCTTCAATTCCTGGGTCGCGGCTAATTGGGAGATCAGCTCATGATGGCAGGCTTTCGTACAAAGCTGCCAGCCTTCCGCCACTTCCCGCAGTTCCAGGCCTCTGTCCTCCGTTTGATAAACCGCCTGCAGCGAGCTCAAAAGCTCCCAGGTCTGCGGTTTGCTCAACCCCAACAGGTCTGCCAGCTGAGGTACGCCGAGAGGTTCGCCGGCAGCAAATAAAAGGGCTTCTAACGACCCCAGTCTATGCTTCTGCTGCATCGTTCTTTCCTCCCGTGTGTAAAAATAAGTAAATAGGCGCAAAGGCCTTGGATTGACTGATATAAATTACTTTTAGCCGCAGCAGCTCCAACACTGCCAAAAAAGAAGCCACCCGCTCTTTGGGACTGTCCGTTTTTACAAAGGAACGGTTGAACTCCATTCCTTCCGGGCAGCGATTCAACCGGGCGACGATCTCCTCCATTTTAGCGCCTACGTCATACTCCTGACGCTCCACAATGGCCACCCGTTGGCGTAAAGGCCCTGTCATGCCGGCCAGCGCCAGCAACAGGTCCTGCACCGGGTAGGAATGGAGACGCCGCAATTTACTGCCGGCAAACAATGATTTGCGGGTGTGCTGAAGCGCCGCTTTCTGCCGCATAAGTTCCAGTTGCCCGGCCGCTTCTTTGATGCACCGATACTCAACCAGCATTTGTACCAGCATTTCCCGGGGATCTTCCTCCTCCCCTTCTTCGCTTACCCTGGCGGGCAGCAAGGTACGGGATTTGATCTGCAGCAACAAAGAGGCCATGACCAGGAACTGACTGGCTGTTTCCAGATTCAGTTCTCCCAGAGAATGCAACTGTTCGATATACTGATCGGTAATCGAAACGATAGGGATATCATAGATATCCATTTTGTTTTTTTCAATAAGGTGGATCAGAAGATCCAACGGACCTTCAAAGTCGAGAACCTTTACCACTGGTTCCGTCATAAAATAATCCCCACGATCGATGAACAAATATGGATATACCAGGAAGCCAACGGGCTGATGATCATACCGGAAATGCCGCTGTAAACAATGGCGATAAGGATAAAGAAGCCATAACGCCCGACAAGGTTTTCAAATTTATAGGCCGTTTCATAGTCCATAAACGATGCTAAGATCTTAGAACCGTCCAAGGGAGGAATCGGCAATAAATTAAAGAAAGCAAACCAGACGTTATACAACATCGTCCAGTATAAAAACTGGTTGACCCAGACGCTGGACATCCCCAGATGCGCACGCAGCGCCATCACGGCGACCGCCAAAAAACATAAAAGCAGATTGGCCGCCGGACCGGCCAGCGATACTTTCAGCATACCGGAACGGGCATTCTGATAATAACGGGGATCCACTTCCACCGGTTTGGCCCAGCCAAAGCCGACCAGTACCAGCATAAGCGTGCCCACGATATCCATATGGGCTAACGGGTTTAACGTAAGCCTGCCCTGCATCTCAGGCGTGGGATCGCCCAGACTGTCCGAAACACAGGCATGAGCGAACTCATGAAAGGTCAGGGCAATCAATAAGGCCGGAACACGATACATAAAGCTTGCAAAGTCTAACAACTGTGTCTACCTCCATCAGCAAAAGGGGTTAGCCAATAAACCAATCTTTTTCTTAACTTTTGTCAGCGTGCGTCCGGAAATGCGCTGGGCTGTTTCCGCACCCGCTTTATATACTTCTTCCAGATATTTTTTATCTTCCATCAAACGGGCAAAATTTTCCCGGATGGGGCGCAGTTCTTCGGACACGGCTTCGCCCACGGTCGTTTTAAAATCGCCGTAGCCCTTGCCGGTAAATTCATCTTCGATCTGTTCATAAGTTTTGCCGGTGACTACCGCATAAATCGTCATCAGGTTATTGACGCCGTCTTTTCCCTCCCGGAACGCAACTTTCGCTTCACTGTCCGTTACTGCGCTACGGAATTTACGCAGAATGGTGTCATGGTCATCCAAAATCGAAATAAAGGCTTTCACATTAGTGTCAGACTTGGACATTTTCTTCGTCGGTTCCTGCAGGGACATAATCTTGGCCCCTTCCGGCGGTAAATAAGCTTCCGGCAATTTAAAGGTGTTGCCGTAAAGGTTATTAAAACGCTGCGCCACATTGCGGGCAAATTCCAGATGCTGCGTCTGATCCGCTCCTACCGGCACATAATCGGCCTGGTACAATAAAATATCCGCCGCCATTAAAGACGGATAGGTAAATAAGCCTGCATTAATATTTTCCGCATGCTTGGCGGATTTATCTTTAAATTGCGTCATGCGGGACAATTCCCCAAAGAGCGAATTACAGGCCAGGATCCAGCCCAGCTCCGCATGATTGTGCACATGGCTTTGTACAAACATGAGGCTTTTCTTAGGATCGATGCCGCAAGCCAGCAGCAACGCAAAGGCTTCCAGGCTCTGTTTGCGTAATTTAGCCCCTTCCTGACGGATCGTAAGCGAATGCAGATCCGCGATAAAATACGCGCACTGATATTCTTCCTGCAATTTCTGCCAATTGCGCACAGCCCCGATATAGTTACCCAGCGTGAAAATTCCGGTCGGTTGAATCCCGCTGAGAATACTATTCTTTTTTTCTGTTTTCTGTCCTTCCTGTTTCATTTCTTCTGTCAAAACGAACACTCCTCGCCTTTCAAAATTCAGCAGTTTTACAAGCTGCGCTTTACTGTTTTCAGAACAACTGTCAGCCATTTGGCCAACCGCACCCTTACTGTTTTCAGGGGCAACTGCCGGTCATTTGGCCAACCGCACCCTTACTGTTTTCAGGGGCAACTGCCGGAACAGATGTACCGAAACAACGGTTCCAACCGTCCATATTATTTTATTATACTATTTTTTATGTATTTACGCCAGCAAAGAAAATAGCCCCCCGCAAGCTTTTACGCTCTATTTTCAGCGTAAAGTGATCACTACGATTTCCGGCGTACTGCCGATGCGTACAGGCGATCCCCAAAGGCCGTAGCCGCAGGAAACCACGCCCAGCATCTGACCAAAACGCTTACTGCCATAATCCAGCAAATACATGCGCTGCGTAACCAGGTTTAAAGGCGCCTGTTGCCCCCCATGAGTATGCCCCGCCAAATACAGATCGTAACCGGCCCGTTCCGCCTCCAAAAAGCGCCGCGGCTGATGATCGACAAGCAAATTCGCAACCGAAGGATCTTTCCCCGCCAGAGCCTCTAAAATCCTGCTGTCGGAATGAACGCGGTAATCATCCAGGCCTGCCAGGCGGATCCGGCATGGCAGATCTACCGCTTCATCCACCAGAAAGTGAAAGCCCACTTCTTCGAAAAGGCGCTTTTCCTCTTGCGTCCGAAGTTCGAAATGATCATGGTTGCCCATCACGGCAAAAACACCGTAACGGCTTTGGATATTCGCCAGAGGTACATGGCTCTTCTCCAATAAAAGATAATCAATACTCCGATCGATCAGATCGCCGCCAAATACCACAATATCCGGGTTCTGCCGGTTGATTTGCTCCGTAAGCCTCGCTGCGTAATGCGAACCGAATAACGGCCCCAGATGGATATCCGTGACCAAAACGATTTTTACCGGCTGCGGCAGGTGTTTCCCTGTGTCATGCACCACTTCCCTTACAACAGGGTGGACTGCATTCCAGCCGCCCCAGGCGATCAGGCCCAGCACCAACACTAAAGCGCCCTTGACATAAAGCGTATAGACATGTTGCCACCCTGCTCCATTGCCGGAAAACAGCGCGGCTAAACGAAGAAGTCCATAAAACAGACCCACGTAAAAAGAATAGTGGAAAAAAGCCAGCCAATAACCGCTGAGAAAAGCCAGTGGACGCAACACTTCAGGATGAATGATGTTCCCTGGCGTTCCGAAACCGTTCACCAGCGCGAAAAGAAAAGGCAACAGCAGGAACAGCAATAAAACAGAGACGTGGTTCAAAAATGAAAAACCACGTCGATACATACACCAATATAAAGTTGTCAGTACCACACCCAACACAAGAATCGACAAATAAAAAAATCGCATATAACCTATATTTCTCCTTCAGGGGATAGAAAAAATCAGTCTTCCTGTTTTTTAATTTCATCCAGCAAAAACTCATTCTTAATTTTAATATACGTTCCTTTCATACCTAAAGAACGGGTCTCTATCAGGTTCGCGCTTTCAAATTTCCGCATGGCATTGACGATGACAGAACGCGTAATACCAACCCGGTCAGCTACTTTAGAAGCCACCAGGATGCCTTCGTTACCGTTTAATTCTGCCAGAATATTGACAATCGCTTCCCACTCGGAAAAAGATAAGGTCGAGAACGCAATCTGTACCATGGCTTTTTTCCGGGCGCTCTCTTTCACTTTTGCTTCGCGTTCGTGGAGAATCTGCACGCCGATCACTGCGGCAGCATATTCCGCCAGCAACAGATCATCATCATCAAATTCCCGATCATAGCGGGCCAGGATCAAAGTGCCGATACGTTCTCTATCCCCATTAATGGGGACGATCGTCGTCTGTTTATCCCCATACGAACAGGGCTTATTCTCAACAAAAGGACACATATGCTCTTTATGACTGATATTCGGCGCCGTCTCCCGTTGTTCCGTAACAAAATCCATATATTCTGCCGGGAAGCGATGTTTTTCTAAAACCATGTCCCGGATAATCTCACATTCAAATTTATCTTGCAAAGCATAACCGCGAACAGCTCCTTCTGTATCGATCACATAGGTGTTGCAGTGAATCAGCTCTTTCAGCAATTCAGCTACATCCCTGTATTTTACTCTTTCACCGTTTTGCACCAATTTATTCAGTTTTCTGGCTTTTTCTAATAATTTCATCTGCTCATTCCTCCATTACGCTCTTGGAAAATTTTTTTCATATATTTTATTGATTCTTTCATTTGTAATATGGGTATAGATCTGTGTGGTTGAAAGGCTGGCATGCCCCAGCAGCTCCTGTACCGCCCGTAAGTCCGCCCCGTGTTCCAACAGATGTGTCGCGAAAGTATGACGGATCGTATGAGGGCTTACGTTTTTTTGCAGCGCCAGCTGCTGTACATATTTATCCAGAATACGGCGCACACTGCGATCGGTCAATGGGCCGCCCCGGTTATTAACAAAGACAAACGGATGCTCTTCTGCGTGGTATTTTTGCATGAGCAGTGTACGGCTCTCCGCATAATACCGCAAAAAGGCCGCCTTACAAGTCTGTCCCACCGGTACGATCCTGTCTTTACTGCCTTTCCCATGCAGGAGAACAAAAAGACTGCTTAGATCCACATCCTGCAACTGCAAACCGGCCAGCTCCGAAACACGGCAGCCGGTGGCATACAAAAGCTCCAGCACGGCCTGATCACGCAGACCCAGCGGCGTCTTATCGGGCAATTCCAAAATGGCCTCGATCTCCGTTTCTTCCAGAAAAACCGGCAGACGCTTATCCAATTTTGGCGTCCGCACCTTGGTAAACGGATTCTGTTCGATTCGTCCTTCCCTGAGCAAAAATTTGTAGAAAGAACGTAAAGAAGAGATCCGCCGGGCAATCGTTCTTCTGGCATAGGCCTTCTGATTTAAGTACGCCAGATAGGAACGAATATGCGGAACCTGAACCTGCTCCCAGCAAAATGTGGCGCCTTCTTTCAAAAGCATAAACTGTTCGAATTCTCTAATGTCCCGTTTATAATTTGCTCCGGTCAGTTCGGAACTGTTTTTTTCCACCAACAGATAGGAGATAAAACGTCCTGCCCATAACTTACGCAACGCGTCTTCTGTCATGGGATCACTCCTTCATCATGCATTTGCGGAGGCGCATTGACACCTCACGAGGGCTTAGTCATTTCGTTGAGCGTCACCCTTTATCATGCACTCGCAAAGGCGCATTGGCGCCTCAATCAGCATTGCCGGATTTTAGCTCAACAACGCTTAATTTTATAAGTTTATAGTACCATTTATAGGCAGGATAGGCAATGATATTGTCTACTATTTCGATAAAATTTCAAAAACTTTATTTTGTGCATACTAAATTTTCGTTACAACTATCCACTACGCGGGAAAATGCTTCCAAAGATCTTTGAGCTAACTGCTCATTGCGGAGTTTCTTTTTTCTCACCTTTCTGTCCAAAGGCGGCAGCAGACCAAAATTGATATTCATCGGCTGAAAGTCCTCTATGGCTGTATTGCTGATATAGTGAGAAAGAGCCCCCATAGCGGTAATCTCCGGGAAATTCAACGGCGGCAGAGCCTGTAATGACCGTACAGCCTGCACCCCTGCCATTAAACCGGAAGCCGCCGATTCCACATAACCTTCTACTCCGGTCATCTGACCGGCAAAATAAAAACGGGGGCAGAAACGAAGGGAAAAATCGGCCTGTAAAAGCTTCGGCGAGTTGAGATAGGTGTTCTTGTGCATCACACCATAGCGCACAAACTCAGCGTTCGCCAGACCGGGGATCATACCAAAGACACGACGCTGTTCCGGCCATTTCAGGTGAGTCTGAAAACCTACCAGATTATACAACGTACCCGCTGCGTTATCCTGCCGCAGCTGTACTACCGCATAGGCTTCTCTGCCATTGCGCGGGTCACGCAGACCAATGGGTTTTAAAGGGCCAAACCGCATGGTGTCTTCGCCCCGTCGGGCCATTTCTTCGATGGGCATACAGCCTTCAAATACATTATGTTCAAAATCTTTTATTTCCGCCGTATCTGCCGCTTTCAACGCCTCATAAAAAGCCATGTACTCCGCCTTGCTGTAAAAAGGACAATTGAGATACGCAGCCTCGCCTTTATCGTAGCGGGAAGCCCGGTAAATAACATCATAATCCAGCGAGTCACCTTCCACAATAGGGGCCGCCGCATCAAAAAAATACAGATATTCCGCCTGTACCAGCTTTTGTATGGCGCGGCTCAAAGCAGGCGAAGTAAGAGGACCGCTGGCGAAGATCACAATGCCTGCCAGTTTTTCCGGCTCGGTAACCTCCTCTTCCACCACCGTAATCAAAGGCTGCTCTTTAATCAACCGGGTCACAGTCCGGGCAAAGCCTTCTCTGTCTACCGCCAAAGCGCCGCCTGCCGGTACCCGGTTTGCATCTGCCGCCCGCATGATGACGGAGTCTAAGCGACGCATTTCTTCTTTCAGAAGTCCCACTGCGTTCTCCACGCTCGCCGATCGCAGAGAATTGCTGCAAACTAATTCAGCAAAATCTCCCGTCTTGTGAGCCGGATCAGACTGCGCCGGACGCATCTCATGCAAAATCACAGATACGCCTCGACGGACTATCTGCCAGGCTGCCTCACTGCCGGCCAGACCGGCTCCGATCACATGGATCTGCCCTTTGGCTATTGCTCTATTATCTTTGTTGATAGTTTCCATCATTGACTCCTAAAAAACGGACAGGAGGAACCAGCGTCCTCCTGTGAACAGCAATTACTATTAATTTCACCGGTCTTGTCAGTTTCTGCATTATTTATCTTTGCAGCATTTATTTTTCCACTATGTGTTCTTCTATTGCTTATTTCTTTGTTACTTCTTTATTACTTCTTTATTGCTTGTTTCTCTCTGGTTTATTTCTTTATTACTTCTTTATCGTTTATTTCTCTCTGGTTTATTTCTTTTTCGTACTCGTTTTTTGAGCGGCAGTTTTTCCCGTTTTCCCGGTAACGGCCTTGCCTGCCGTTTTTTTCGCCTTTGCCTTCGCCCCAGTTGCCGTTTTGGCACTGCCTTTTTTTACGACCTTGGCAACGCCCAGCAAACTTTCCGTTGTAACTTTTTTAGCCCGGGGCGTACGCTTAGGCAGTGCGTTTTCACACTCCGGATTCAGGCAGACCATCTTGGTCCTGCCGCCTCTTTCTGCATGTTCCGCCATCTGTTTTCCGCAAAGAGGACAGATTTGTTCCGTAGGTTTATCCCAGGAAGTAAACTTGCATTCCGGGTAATTGGAACAGCCATAAAAGATCCGTCCCGTTTTACTGCGGCGTATCGTCACATCACCCCCGCAATCAGGGCACTTCACGCCAATCGTTTCCAAAAGCGGTTTCGTGTTACGGCACTCCGGAAATCCGGGACAAGCCAGGAATTTCCCGTAACGGCCTTCCCTGATCACCATTTCCCTGCCGCATTTTTCACAAATCACGCCGCTCTTTTCCAACGGCGGCGGATCCTTGGGAATCACTTTTTCCGCCTCCGTCAACAAGCGTTCAAAAGGAGCGTAAAATTCTTTTAAGACTTTTTCTTTTTCTTCTTTATGCTCGGCAATCTCATCCAGGTCAGTTTCCATCTGGGCAGAATACTTAATGTTGATGATCTCCCCAAAGTAAGAAGTAAGAAGCTCCACTACCTTAATGCCCAGCTCGGTAGCCAGCAGTTTTTTGCCTTCTTTGACCACATAACCGCGGGTTTGGATCGTCTGAATGATCGGCGCATAGGTGGAAGGACGGCCGATGCCTTCATCTTCCATCTTTTTTACCAGAGAAGCTTCTGTATAATGGGCCGGCGGTTCCGTAAAATGCTGTTCGCCCGGCATGACCTTATGCAGCAGCAAAGGCGCCCCCGGCGCCACGTAAGGCACCTTCCCGGAATTTTCTTCCTGTACTTCCTTTTTATCCGCCAGACGCAGATAACCGTCAAAGGTAAGAATCGAACCGCCGGCTTTCAATTCATAGGCATCTGCCGAAATGGTAAGGTTGGTCTGCTCGAACTCCGCCGCCGCCATCTGGCTGGCCAAAGTACGATTCCAGATTAACTGATACAGGCGGAACTGTTCTTTGGTCAGGTATGGTTCCACTTCCGAAGGCGTCCGGCTGATCCGGGTCGGACGAATGGCTTCATGGGCATCCTGCGCATTGCTTTTATTTTTGAAACTGTTAGGTCTGGCGGGACAATAGGACGCGCCAAAAATCTGGCTGACAAAGCTGCGAATGTCACGAATCGCTTCATCCGCCAGGCGGGTGGAATCCGTACGCATATAGGTGATCAGACCGGCCGTACTTTTTCCTACACTTACGCCTTCATATAATTGCTGGGCCACCATCATGGTGCGCCGGGTCGTAAAATTCAATTTGTGGGCGGCTTCCTGCTGCAGCGTACTGGTAGTAAAGGGAGCCGGAGCCTTACGCGATACCGTTTTACGCACTGCATCGGCGACCCGGTACGCCGCTTTATTCAAATCATTAACTACAGCCAGCGCTTCCTCGCCGGTGCTGATTTTCAGTTTAGCGCCATTTTTTTTCACGGTATCCGCCGTGAAGATCGGTGCCTTCGCGTTTTCCCGTAATTTGACGGCAACCGTCCAATATTCCTCTGCGACAAAGTTTTCAATTTCTTTATCCCGATCCGCCACAATTTTCACAGCCACGGACTGTACCCGTCCGGCGCTCAATCCTTTGCGGACTTTACTCCAAAGCAGAGGGCTCAACTTATACCCTACCAGACGGTCAATGATACGACGGGTCTGCTGCGCGTCCACCATGGCATTATTAATGACACGGGGATGTTTCAGGGCCTCTTTTACAGCATTGGCCGTAATTTCATGGAATTCTACACGGCAGGCGGATTTTTCATTCAGTCCCAGGATATGCGCCAAGTGCCAGCTGATCGCTTCGCCCTCACGGTCAGGGTCAGTCGCCAGATAGATCTTATCTGCCTTATCCGCAGCCGTTTTTAACTCCCGGATCAGGTCGCCCTTCCCCCGGATATTGATATATTTTGCCTCAAAGCCATTGTCTACATCAACGCCCAAAGTACTTTTGGGCAGGTCTCGCAAGTGACCCATAGAGGCCTTTACGGTATAATTGCCCCGGAGAAATTTGGTAATGGTTTTGGATTTTGTCGGAGATTCGACAATGATCAAATTGCTGCTCATATAGTCCCCCTATATTGCGCCTGTTTTCAGGCTGCGAGTTTTATTTCTATGTACGGATATAACGCCGGGCCGCATCGGTATCCACAAAGCCCTTTAGCTGTAACGACAACAGTTCCAAGCTTGCCGTGCCTACATCCAATTGCGCCCCTTCGGTCAATTCTTCCAGGGTCTGCGGGCCTTGCGTCAGCAGATCCAGCAATTTTTTCTGGACAGCGGAGCAGGCAGCAGCCGGAGCGCCGGATGTCAGAGGAAAAAGATTGGAATGGGCAGTCCCTTCCAATTCCGGAAACAGTTCCGCCAAAACATCCTGCGGCGCATCTACCAATCTGGCGCCGGTTTTGATCAGTTTATGCGAACCGGCGTTGTGGGAAGAAAAGATAGGACCGGGAATGCAAAATACTTCCCGCCCTTCATCCAAGGCAAATTCGGCCGTGATCAACGCACCGCTGCGTGCCGCAGCCTGCGCCAGGATCACACCCTGACTGATACCGCTGATGATCCGGTTACGCTGCGGAAACCGGAATTTGCAGGGCGGCGTTCCCGGCATGTACTCGGAAATCACGGCGCCTGTTTCCGCAATTTTGGCAAACAAGGTCCGATTTTCCTGCGGATAAGCGATATCCACACCACAGCCCAGCACTGCTACGGTTTTACCCCCACCGTGCAACGCCCCTTCATGGGCTGCCGTGTCGATACCACGTGCACCGCCGCTTACAATCACCACACCGGCCCGGGCCAGTTCTTCCGCAAACCAACAGGCGGCTTTACGGCCATAGGCTTCCGGTTGTCGGGAACCTACTACTGCCACGCTGTATTGACAATCCGGCATCTGCCCCCGCACATATAACACAGCCGGCGGATGCAGGATCTGCCGTAAACGTTCCGGATATTCCTTTTTCCGGATCGGATAAACCTGAATATCCTGCTTGTAGCAGCATTCCGCCAATCGTTCCGGTAAAGCAGTATTTTGGCGACAGCTTTCCCAAAACTTCCTGCTTTGGTCTTGCGACAACAAACCCGTTGTCATAAGTTCTTCTTTCGTTGCTTCCCAGACAGCGCGGACACTGCCAAAGAAATCGACTAAACCGACAAGCTGCGCTGTTTCGATTCCTTTGGCAACACCCAACGCCGCCCAATAAAATTGTTCCATAAATACACCTCTTTTTCTCAGATTTGATGCATTTTGCGGCGTCTGACTGTTTTGTTTTTGATTTTTGCGCGAAAAACTACACGCATTACTAATATTCATAGCACAAGGGCAGAAAAAAAGTCAATCGGTTTTTCTTAGTTTCTACTATTATATTGTTAAACTTTTTGTGAACCCGGCAATTTTTTTCGCCGCCTCAGGATGCCCCAGACGGCGTCGCAGACTTTCCCGCTCCCTTTCACGTTCAGCCGGAGTTTTAGCCATTTCTTTCCGGACCGCTGCGGCAATTTCTTCGACTGTAAAAGCAACCCCGGCCCCTTGATTCTGCACTAAAAATTCTGTGTTCTTCTGCTCCTGTCCCGGCAAAGGAGAATAGATAAGCAGGGGTGTTCCCAGCGCCAGGCATTCGGCAATTGAAATACCGCCTCCCTTGCCGATCATTAAGTCCGCTGCCCCTATCAATTTAGGCAACTCTTCCGTAAAACCTAAAATTTCCAATCGGGAATTCGTACCATAACGCCCTTCCTGCAATTGTTCCCGCAGAAGGGTGTTATGCCCTGTTATTGCAATCAGGCGCAGCTTTGTGTGGGATTCCGCAGCCAGCAAGGAGATGATTTTCTCCATAGGGAGCAGCCCTTCTCCTCCGCCGGAAATCAGAACGATAAACACATCTTCCGGCCAGCCAAAGCCCCGGCATATCTCCCGCCGCGCCTCCTGTCGGCCGACTGCAACACAAAAAGGCAGGAGCATCTCCCGTACCGGGATACCAAAGGCCCGGCTTACAGACGGCCCCGTTTCCTGTGTCGACAACGCTTTCGCCACCTGCTCCTCCAGGGCCTGTTCCGCGATGAAATAAACATCCACCTCCGGATAGACCAGCCACCGATGTACCGTATAATCTGTCACGACTACGCCAATACGCAGCTGCGGCGCATATTTTTTCTTATATAGTGACAAAATGCCTGTCGGCGTACCATGGGTGCTGAGGACCACGTCCGGAGCTACATCAGTCAGGTAGTTTTTCCCGCACCGGAGGAGCACCCGGTTGATAAGATTACGCAGAAAAAGCGAACCGGAACCGGCATTGCCCCAGCGGTAGGAAAGTGCATACAGGCCGGGACAAAACCGCAAGATCGCTTTATAACAGGTCAGGAAACTTTTGCCCAGGAACGCAGGGAAAAAAGTAAACACATCCCCTTGTGTGACCAGTGTATCAGGCATGGCGGAAAAAGCCTCCGCCAAAGCCTGGGAAGCCATTTTGTGCCCACTGCCCACAGGGGCTGAAAGAATCAGGATGCGCGTTATCTTTTTTTTAACAGCTTTCATTTCCCGTTTACTCCCAACATGTTATAATGGTTTATAACGTTATAGTTGCCTGGAATCTTGTAACCGTTTGCAATGTCATAATAGTTTGCAGCATCATAAGAGTTTGCAATGTTATAACAGCCCGTACAAAATGGCAGGTCACGGTTCACTATATAATACCTGAAGAAAATTTGCAAGGAGGCCCCTTGATGAGTAATTTAAACGCCACTCCCGCCGGCGAACGGGTTCATATCGGTTTATTCGGCTGCCGCAACGCAGGTAAATCCAGTCTGATCAATGCCCTGACAGGGCAATCACTGGCAGTTGTTTCGGACGTCCCTGGCACCACCACGGATCCGGTGGCCAAGGCCATGGAGCTGTTGCCTTTAGGTCCCGTCCTTTTCATCGACACCGGCGGCCTGGACGACAGCGGCGCCTTAGGAGAGATGCGGGTCCAAAAGGCCCGGCAAATATTAAACAAAACCGATGTGGCGCTGGTGGTCATCGACAGTACACAGGGCATTCGCGCGGAGGATGAAGAACTTTTGCTGCGCATCAGGGAAAAAGGGGTATCCTGCCTTATTGTTTTTACAAAATCCGAACTGGCAGAAGCAAAAACGCCCCCGGCCTCCCTGCCTTTCCCTCACATCGCAGTCAGCGCAGTAACCGGTCAAAACATAGAAAAGTTAAAAAATCTGCTGGCACAGCAACTGCCCCAACAGGAATTACGATTTCCCCTTTGCGCCGATTTATTGCAGCCGGGCCGGACGGTCATCCTGGTCACACCCATCGACAGCGCGGCGCCCAAAGGACGGCTGATCCTGCCCCAGCAACAGACGATACGCGAAATTATCGACGCCGGGGCCTGCGCACTGGTTACCCGGGAAGACGGCTTACAGCGTACGCTGGATAATTTGAAAACGCCCCCGGCTCTTGTCATTACAGACAGTCAGGTTTTCAAACGAGTGGCGAAAGACACACCGGCAGAAATACCGCTTACCTCTTTTTCCATTCTGATGGCCCGCCATAAAGGGAATCTGTCAGCCGCCGTCAACGGGATCGTCGCTTTAAAACACTTGCAGGATAACGACCTTGTGCTTATTTCCGAAGGTTGTACACATCATCGCCAGTGCGGTGATATCGGTACAGTAAAACTGCCTGCCTGGCTGCAGGAAAAAACCGGTAAAACATTACAGTTTACCTGGACCAGCGGCACGGAATTCCCTTTGGATCTTACTCCCTATCAATTAATCGTCCATTGCGGAGGCTGTATGCTGAACGAACGGGAAATGCAGTACCGCTATCGCTGTGCCGAAGAACAGCAGATACCTATGACAAACTACGGCCTTTGTATCGCCTATACACAAGGTATCTTAAAACGAGCGCTGGGTGTGTTCCCTGAATTAGCGGAAAAACTCTGAAAGCTAAAGTAAGGCAACATTGTATTGAAATATTGCCAGAGACAAAAGTATTGACCGAATCAGGCAACTTGAGTGGAGCAAACTCATTGATTGAGGTGAAAACAAATGTATTAGCTGATGCAAGCTCATGATAAGAGTAAACACCAGGTTGAGATAAGAGAAAGAACCGGGCAGAAGTGAATTTCACTCTCCCGGTTTTTCGCTTTTTTCTTCCGTTGGGTCCGTGTCCGCTGACGCCGAATCCGTCTTATTCCCAAAAATATGTTTTCTGCCGCAATAGACGGCTACAGCGGCTACAATCACTAAACAGGTCAGACGCATGGTAGAATCCTGATAATTTACCACATCATGCCCAATCACTACTTCCAAGGCCGTGGACGGGAATTTTCCGATCAGATTGGCAATCACGTAGTCTCTCACACTCATACGGCTCAGAGCCCCGATCGCCGTTAAAATGCCGGAGGGAAAGTAGGGCAGCATCCTGGCAAATGTCATCCAAAATATCCCATTTTTTTCGCTGGCCCGGTCAATATCCTGTAAACGATTGGCTTTATGGATCAATTTCTGCGCACTGTTGCGGAAAAAGAAACGCATCAGTAAAAAACTGATTACTACGCCGGTAGTCTCTGCCAGCCAGGAAACGGCAATCCCCACCGGCAGGCCAAAAATCAGCCCATTGGCGGTAGAGACAAAAATGGAAGGAAACACGCTGCCTGCATTGATCAGTATATCAATTAAAAAACTGATCAGAATCGCCCAGGGGCCAAATGAACGAAAATATTCCGCCAGTTCCGTTACATTACCGCTGACCGCCAGAACAAAAGTTTTGCGAACAAAATCTCCCGCAAAAAAATACAGACCGGCAAACAATAAGACCAGGACAGCTAACGCTACCGCCTTGGTGATCCCATCCGGATCCTGGTACCAGCGTTCCCTCTCTTTTCCCCTCAGTTGTTCTTTTTCCTCTGTCATAAAAGATTTGTACCTCTTTCGTATTGTAGCTGTGATTCGGCAAATACGCTTTTCCCCGCAGGTGTAAACAGAAACGGATCTTTCCACTATACCAAGCGGCGTCTCTTGCCATATACGCCTCTTGGCAGGTCTTCTTCCGCACCTGTTCAGAAATTAAAAATTCCAGCAAAACGCTGATCAAATAAATGGGATGCGCCCTCCAGCATCTGCTTTCGCAAAGCGGGCTGCGCTAAGACTTCCTGCGCATCTTTGCGGGCCGTCAGCAATATATCGGTGTCTTTCAGTATATCAGCCAGACGCAGATCCGGTAACCCATGCTGCCGCAGACCAAACAACTGTCCGGCCCCACGCAACTCCAGATCCTTCTGCGCCAGCGCGAACCCGTCATTAGAGTTATGCAGTACCGTCAGACGAGCCAGATTGTCGGCTTCCTGGTTGTCCGTCAACAGTACGCAATAAGACTGTTTATCGCCTCTGCCCACACGCCCTCGTAACTGATGCAGTTGGGCCAGACCGAAGCGATCCGCATTTTCTACGATCATCAGCGTAGCGTTGGGCACATTGACCCCTACTTCGATCACCGTAGTGGTGACCAGGCATTTGATTTCTCCTGCCGCAAACGCTTCCATAATTTTATCTTTTTCCGCCGGTTTTAAACGCCCGTGCAGCAACGCACAGGGAACATCCTTCAGCCAGGTACGTTTTAATTCCGCATACACATCGGTAACGCTGCGGATCCCTTCCATCGCCCGCGATTCTTCAATGGAAGCACAGACCACATACACCTGACGTCCGCTCTGAATCTGGCGCAGCATCCCCGCATATACCTTCTGCCGCATATCGCCTGTATAGCACAGCGTATCAATAGCTTTACGCCCGGGCGGCAGACCGCGCATCACAGATGTCTCCACATCGCCGTAAACGGTCAGTGCCAGCGTGCGGGGGATCGGCGTCGCAGTCATGATCAACACATCCGGCGCATACTCGGACTTATTTACCAATTTCGCCCGCTGATTCACACCAAAGCGATGCTGTTCATCGGTTACTACCATTGCCAGATGGGCAAATACCACATCTTCCTGTAACAAAGCATGGGTGCCTACCAGAATTTGCAATTTTCCTTCGCTCAGTTCCTCCAGGAGCTGCTTTCGCTGCGCTGCCTTCGTATTGCTGGTCAACAGGCCGATCGTGACGCCGGTACCTGCAAAAAATTTACTGAGCGTCTCCATATGCTGCTGCGCCAGGATTCCCGTAGGCGCCATGATGCAGCCCTGAAACCCATTCTCCGCCGTCTTGACCAGAGAAAGTGCGGCTAATATCGTTTTACCGCTGCCCACATCCCCCTGCAGCAGACGATGCATGGGACGGGCATCTTCCATATCGGAAGAAATATCCTGCCAGGCCTCTTGCTGTGCCTGTGTCAGCGTGAACGGCAGATTCCGCAGCACAGCCTGAACTAATTCACCATCCCGGGCATGCTTCACGCCCGGACGCCCATCATGATTCTGTTCCCGATTTAACAAAAGACCGCATTGCAATAAAAACAGTTCCTCATAAACCAAACGCCGCCGGGCGCTTTGAAAGTGGTCAAGGCTCTCGGGAAAATGAATATTGCGTACGGCAGCCAGGCGGGAAATGAAACCATACCGCTTGCGTATCAAGGCCGGAATCGTCTCCGCCACGCCTTTTTCTTCCGCCAGTGCTAACGACTGGCGAACCGCAGCGCGGACATTCTGTTGGGTCAGAGACTCTGTCAGATTATAAACGGGTACGATGCCGGTGGCGTTTTCGATGTTGTCTTCACTAAATGGCTGAACAAACGCCTCGCTTACCATTTTGGCAGCGCTGCGCCCCGGCTTTACTCTCCCCGTGATCAACAACCTGCTGCCGGGTTTAAACCGACGCAGCTGATAACGCTGAGCGCCAAATAAATAAACCTCGGCATAACCGGTCTCATCTCTTACAGTAAGTACCCCATAGCGCTTTCCGACTCCGGAAAACCGTTCCGTAGCCCGCAGCGCTTCACCGGCAAAAATTTGACGGGAGCCATCTATTTTTAATTCCCGGATAGAAGACAAATGGGAATAATCAATATAGCTGTCAGGACGGGGATAAAAATTCAGCAAGTCGCCAATCGTGGTAATTTCTAAACGGGCAAAAGCTTCCGCCCGCTTCGGTCCTACGCCTTTTAACGCAGACACCGGCTGCTCCCACCATTTTTCCATGCCGGCTCCCCCTTTCTCAACTATACTTAGATTATAGCATTCTTGTCTTAAATTCCCTTGACATTTTTGCAAACTAATAGGAAAAGAACGCTTCTGCCCCTCTATCCTTTGTTTCTTACTCAGTCAAGAGGAGAAGAAGCGCCCTGTTGTTTAACAAACACACTTACTGCCAGGGATCCTCTTTGGCAGGAATTCGGATACCTGATAAAATGCCCGGATAATCCCAAATAAACCATTGATCTCCTTTACGGCGCAGACGGATCGGTCGTGGCGAATCCGCCCCGGGCGTGCGCAGGAATAAGCGCATATAGCCTTCTCCCATATCCTGGGGGCGGGGATCCGGATAAAAATGTACCGTATACGGCAGAGACGGTGTGTAATTATTCTGCGGCGTAGCGCCGTCAAAATACGCTTTGGGTAAATACGCCTTATCCATGAGACGGTCCCTTACAAACTGCACATCCATAGGCGACATAGGTCTGGGACCCCGCAGCTTGTTAAGAGCCTCTACACCGCTGGCCCGGTCTTTAGTAAAAAGATCAAGAGCGCAAAGAAGCAGGGTACAGGTATTTTCCGGCTTACTCAGATTCGTTGCCTGAGGCATGGCGGAAAATTCCGCCAGCGTGGCGGGAAAAGCTTCGATGGTCACTGACGAACTGTCCGAAGCCGCTTGCGCCGAGCCCATAAGACCGGTTCCAAAAGTCATTCCGCCGACCAAAAGACCGATTCCTAACAGAATTCCTTTGCCCAGCCATTTCTTGTGCTTATTTTTTTGCATACTATACGCCTCCTCTGCTAAGCTTTTAGGATATTATATCTTTCCTTCCTTAGCTTCTTCTGCTTTACCTTCTCTTACTTTAATCTTCTTTATTTCAAATTCCAAGGATAACCGACTTCTTTGCATAAATTTTAGCAGACCACTTCTTATCCGCACCCATTGTCCGCTATGTATCGGAAACCTGTGACAAATTAACGCTACATTTAGAAAAGCACTTGCTTTTCAAGCCTGTATATGGTAATATACTCATGTTAAATTTGTAACAAGTAGCGATATGCTGATTCTGTGAAGGAGGTAGAACTCAATGGCACAATATTGCGAAGTATGCGGTAAAGGTGTAATGTCCGGCAACAATGTCAGCCACTCCAACCGCCACACCAAAGCTGCGTGGAAGCCCAATGTGCAGTCCGTACGCGCTGTGGTAGACGGTGAAGTGAAACGTGTAAATGTTTGCACCCGCTGCCTGCGTTCCGGCAAAATTACCCGCGCATAATCAGAAATGATACAATGAGCTGTTCTCTATAGGAGAACGGCTTTTTTGTTGCCCTTTTCCCTGATGCTACATTCAATCGCCCTTACGGATGTTCAATCGCCCTTGCGACGAAAAATGGAATCGAACAGGCCCTTTTTCTCACTTGAATTGTCCGTGGCATCTTCGTTAAATGTAAGACGCGTTCCGCACTCCGGACAAAACTTTGTATTCGCCCGAACTTTGAAGCCACAGGTTGTGCAGCGGACAAAAGCGCGCATTTCTATCAGACGTTGTTCATACAACTTGTAAAACGCATCCACATCACTGTAGTCCGGACGCCAGGTATAGACTTCAAGATACTTTTTATGCTGGTCAAAATACAGCTGTACGCCGCCATCTCCTAAATCTTCCAGGGTAATATCAAAAAACTTTTTCCCCTTATGGGCGTGAATGACAAAATTGGTTTCATCCCGCTCGTCTATATCAATGCCGATATCATTCAGGCAATCAAAAATCAATTGCCAGGCATCCTTAAATTCCACTTCATAAATCCGGTTATCCTGTACACCGCCAGCGCCCTGAATACGCATAACTGGTTCCCTGCCTTTCCATCTTTTGGGGAGATTTCCCTCGCCTCATCTACCTTTATTGTAACGGATTTTACCAAAATTTTCTAACTGATTTCGTAATTTTTTCGATTTTTAAAAATAGCCGCAGGCCTTTCGGTCTGCGGCTATCCTTTATTTTGCGTAATCCACCGCCCGCGTTTCACGGATAATAACTACCTTGATCTGGCCCGGATATTCCATTTCTTCCTCAATCTTTTTGGAAATATCACGCGCCAATAAAACGGCTTTCGTATCATCAATGATATCAGGTTTTACCATAATGCGGATCTCGCGTCCTGCCTGGACGGCGTAACACTTCTCCACACCTTCAAAGGACTCGGAAATTTCTTCCAATCGTGTCAAACGTTTCAGATAACTTTCCAGCGTTTCACGACGCGCGCCGGGACGAGCGGCCGAAACCGCATCCGCCGCAGAAACCAAAACGGATTCCACACACGTCGGCTCTACATCCCCGTGATGGGCTCCGATCGCATTAATGACATGCGCGGATTCACGGAACTTTTTAGCGACTTCTACACCCAGTTCCACATGGGAACCTTCCATTTCATGGTCAATTGCTTTGCCAATATCATGCAGCAGACCGGCACGTTTTGCTAACGTTATGTCCACACCCAGTTCCGCAGCCATAATACCGGCTAGCTGCGCTACTTCCACAGAATGATTCAATACATTCTGCCCGTAGCTGGTACGATATTTTAACCGTCCCAATAGTTTTACAAGCTCAGGACGAAGCCCGTTGACACCCACAGTAAAGGTCGCCTGTTCACCGGCTTCCTTAATGTTTTGCTCCACTTCTTTTTGTGCTTTTTCAACCATCTCTTCAATACGAGCCGGATGGATCCGACCGTCGTTGATAAGTTTTTCCAGAGCAATACGCGCTACTTCACGGCGTACGGGATCAAAACCGGAAATAATAACCGCTTCCGGCGTATCATCAATAATCAGATCTATACCGGTCAGGGTTTCCAGAGTACGAATGTTTCTGCCTTCGCGGCCGATAATACGACCCTTCATCTCATCATTCGGCAAATTGACCACGGAAACCGTAGTCTCTGCCACCTGATCGGCAGCACAACGCTGAATCGCCAGAGAAATGATCTCCCGCGCTTTTTTATCCGCTTCGTCTTTGGCCTGTTGTTCCATTTCCTTGATCATGACGGCAGTATCATGCTGCACATCATCACGAACTGCGGCCAACAGTTCCTGTTTCGCATCTTCGCTGCTCAAGCCGGACAAACGTTCTAACTCCTGCAGCTGTCTTTGATAGAGAGCATCCACTTTTTCCTGTGTTGCGTTCAGTTTCGATTCTTTTACCGTTAAATTTTCTTCCTTTTTTTCAAAGGCATCTATTTTGCGGTCCAGATTCTCCTCTTTCTGCACCAGACGGCGTTCCTGCCGCTGCAAGTCATTGCGCCGCTCTTTATTTTCACGCTCCATATCAGAGCGCAGACGATGAATTTCTTCCTTTGCTTCCAACAAGGATTCTTTCTTTTTCGCTTCGATCGATTCTTCAGCTTCTTTGATCATGCGGTCAGCCTTTTCCTCTGCCGTAGCTAATTTTCCTTCCGCCACGTTTTTACGCAGAACATACCCGGCGCCGCCGCCAACTGCTAAAGCTACAATCGCAGCAAGCACTATCTCTATAATTTTCTTTCACCTCCCGTCCTCTATGACATAAAAATGAGGCAAACAATACGAAGGTTCGCCTCGTGATAAAACATTTTCATTTTCAATTTTTTATACACGATTGGACACTTTAATTGTAATGAAAAATCCCCAAAAAGTCAAGGAAGAAGCCCTGCTTTTCGGGGATATAAGAATCAAAAAAACAGTAGGAATGCCATGTTTAAAGCACTTATGAATGTATCCGCCAGGTTTTACTGATTGAAAGATGCTTATTGCAATACATTAACCAAATATACTAACCAAAAGGCACTGATTATAAGTGCTTAACAAATTTATTCATTAAACAGACTTATTGAGTGTGGCGTATAACATACCGGGAAAATTTACTCCAGTAACGTCGCTTTAGCTTTTTCCAAAGCGATACGAATCATACGTGTGCCAAAACCTCGGGCCGTCAGATAACGGACAAAGGCTGCCACCCCTTTTTCGGTTGTTACATCATACTTGGCATCATGTCTTTTACATAGCATATCACAGGCTGCCAACACATGTTCTTCTTCCTCCGTATCCGTAAACTCCTGCAGAAACAAACTGATATAGGTATCCGCCACCTGTTTTTTTGCCAGTTCCGCCTGCAGATGCAAGCGGCCATAAATCCTTTTATTGCGCCAGAGTTCAAAGACACGTCTGGCATAGCGTTCTTCATTAAGCAGGTTAAAACGCTTCAGTTTAGCCAAAGTTTCCGAGATCAGAGGAACAGTACAACCTTTGCGTTTCAGTTTTTGGCTTAACTCTTTTTCACCATGTTCCCTGCGGTCCAACAGGCTTAGCGCATACTCATACGCTTCATCGGCCGTTGTCAGCGTTTTACTGGACTTCCGGAACATCCGCTTTCACTCCCTCGGGATTTTCCTGTTTCGCTATTTTATTCACAGTCAGATCACGGATTTTTTTCTCCACTTCTGCGGCAATTTCCGAATTATCACGCAAAAACTCCTTGGCTTTTTCACGTCCCTGCCCGATCCGGGTTTCTCCGTAAGAAAACCAGGCTCCGCTTTTCTGGATAACTTCCAGGTCTACACCCAGATCCACCAGGCATCCTTCTTTGGATATCCCTTCCCCATACATAATGTCAAACTCCGCCTGTTTAAAAGGCGGCGCTACTTTGTTTTTAACTACTTTCACACGAGTGCGGGAACCGATCATCTCATTGCCGTTTTTAATCGTATCGGCCCGTCTTACTTCCAAACGAATCGTAGAATAGAATTTCAGAGCACGCCCGCCGGTTGTTGTTTCCGGATTGCCAAACATGACGCCGACCTTTTCCCGGATCTGGTTGATAAAGATCGTAGCGCACTTGGACTTGGCAATAATACCGGTCAACTTACGCAGCGCCTGACTCATCAAACGAGCCTGCAAGCCCACATGGCTGTCGCCCATTTCCCCTTCTATTTCCGCCCGGGGCACCAACGCTGCCACAGAGTCAATGACAATAATATCAATGGCGCCGCTGCGTACCAGGGCATCACAGATTTCCAAAGCCTGTTCACCATTATCCGGCTGAGAGATCAGAAGATTGTCCACATCGACGCCTAAACGGCGGGCATATTCCGGATCCAGTGCATGTTCCGCATCAATAAAGGCTGCATAGCCGCCCATTTTCTGGGCTTCTGCAATCATATGCAGGGCCACGGTAGTTTTGCCGGAAGATTCCGGTCCGTAAATCTCTATCACTCTGCCTCTGGGAATACCGCCCACCCCCAGAGCCACGTCCAACGACAGCGCCCCGGTAGGGATCGTCTCCACATTCATTTTGGCGCTTATTTCGCCTAATTTCATAATCGAGCCTTTGCCAAAATCTTTTTCAATCTGATGCATCGCACTGTCCAACGCACGTAATTTATCATTCGAACCGTTTGCCATTTGAAAACCTCCTGTAAAGTCGAGAACTGTCTTGCATTTATTATACAAACAACCGTTCGTTTTGTCAAATATTGATTCCTGTAACTTTTTTAGCACATTATCTTCACCGAATCACTTGATTTTATGCTATTATATAGACAATTACTTTTATCTCCTACTATGCCCGACGGGGTACTATGCCCGACGGGGGATGCGGATAAAAAGCCGAACTCCCACAAGAACATTACAAAACAGGTATTGCTTAAAGAGAGACATTGGATAACACATGGCATTATTATGACACGGGTCAGGAAACGAGGACGCATTATGGAAATGCAGATGGAATTTATTCGCAGACTGCCCTCTCCCCAGGAACTGATGGAAGAATTTCCGTTAGGGGAAGCGGCAACACAAAGAAAAAATCAACGGGACGAAGAAATTGAAGCGATCTTCACCGGCAAAGACAGCCGTTTTATTTTGGTCATCGGCCCCTGTTCCGCTGACAACGAAGAAGCTGTCTTAGACTATGTTCAGCGTCTGGCCGCTGTGCAGGAAAAAGTACAGGATAAACTTTTTCTCATCCCGCGGATTTATACAAATAAACCCCGTACCATCGGAATCGGCTACAAGGGGATGCTCCACCAGGCGGACCCCGAAGGAAAAGAGGATATGCTGGCGGGAATCACCGCAATCCGCAAAATGCACGTGCGTGTCGTCCGGGAAACCGGCCTTACCGGCGCCGAAGAAATATTATACCCGGAAAATCATCGTTATCTTTCCGACCTTCTTTCCTATGCGGCGATTGGCGCCCGTTCAGTAGAAGACCAGCTGCATCGTATGATTGCCAGCGGGGCGGGCATTCCCGTAGGCATGAAGAACCCTACTGCGGGAGACATCGGCGTAATGATGAACTCTATTGAAGCGGCTCAGCACGAACAAAGCTTTTTATTTCACGGCTGGGAAGTCCGTTCTAAAGGCAATCCGCTGGCTCATGCCATCCTGCGGGGCTATGTGGACAAATTCGGCAATAATATGCCGAACTACCATTATGAAGACCTTCAGGGTCTCTTGGACGCTTACCACGAGCGGGAAATTAAGAATCCCGCTGTAATCGTGGATGTCAATCATTCAAATTCCGGGAAAAAATTTATGGAGCAGATTCGTATCGCCAAAGATGTGATGCACAGCCGCCAGGTTTCAAATGAGATCCGCTGTCTGGTAAAAGGACTCATGATCGAGAGTTATCTTGAGGATGGCAGTCAAAAGGTCGGCGGCGGCGTTTACGGCCGTTCTATCACAGACCCCTGTTTAGGTTGGGCCAAAAGCGAATACCTGATAATGGATCTGGCGGAACTGGTGTAACAACCCAACGGCGCAACTGTAAAACAGTTACTTTTTACAAAGCAGCAAGCGGTATTTTCAGACAAATTGCTGACAACATAAGTTCCTTATTGTCAGATGCCTCTGCTATGGCCGGTTCGTATATGCCTGTTTCCCATATTGCTCATACTTTTCAAAGATAGAGGCTCCCTGTCTGTCACGCACACTGTGTTTGATTAAAACCGGTCCAGTAACCGATATCCCTTCCCCTTCAGGAAGGTTTCCGTTTCCGGCTCGTTGGTGCAGAACACCGCGATTGGCGTGCCGTCTTTGCGGTCGAAAGAAATATACAGATAACGAATCATCACATTGGCATTTTGCAGATCGGACAGGATTCGATTCAAGGTACCGGGCTTATCCGATGCCATATCAATGGCGATGACCTTATCCAGGCGGCATTGGTAGCCGGCCTTTGCCAAAGCGTCCCTGGTCAACTCCGGTTTATCCGTGATTAACCGGACAATACCAAATTCCGCGCTGTCGGTAGCCAGCATAGTGTAAATGTTTATTTCAGAGGCAGCCAACACGGAGGTAATTTTACTCAGCGCCCCTTTCGTATTGGCGGCAAATAATGAAAGTTGTATCAGCATACGAATCCTTCTTTCTTTTCAGATAACAGCTAACTATAGCGAAAACGAAGTTGCAATTCAGAGTACTTTCAAGCCTGACTCCCATTGGCAATGTTGTGTCTTATTTCCCCTGCCCTGCTAGAGTCTTTATTTCCTGTTGGGAAAATTCATATTTTGCATTGCAGTACGGACAGGTAATTTCTGTATGCGGATCTTTTGCCAGCTGCATCAGCTCTTTGGCAGGCAGCGTATGCAGCACAGCCTCCACTCTTTCTCTGCTGCAGCGACAGCCGAATTGCAGGGGATAGCTGTCCAGAATCTCTACATTCATCCCTTTACCCAGAATACCTATAATGCGCTCGGGTGTAAAACCCATATCCAAAAGACTGGAAATATAGGGAGTGTTCCGCACATTCTTATCCAACTGCTCCAGCACTTCGTCACTGCAGCCCGGCAACGCCTGAATAAACCAGCCTCCTGCGGCCTGCACATCCCCTTTCGCATCCACTAATACGCCCAGAGCCACAGATGAAGGCGTTTGTTCCGAGGTAAAAAGATACTGCGTCAGATCATCGGCAATCTCCCCGTCTACCAACTCACAGGTACCGGTAAAGGGTTTACCGTTTTCCCCGTAACGGGTCACAGATAATGTACCGGTCCCCACAGCACCGCCTACGTCCAAATGTCCGTTTTTTACCGGCAGGAACACATCAGGTTCACCAACAAACCCTCTGGCAATGCCTCCCTGCGCCTCCCCGGTTATCCCGCCAAGCGGGCCGTCGCCTTTGATTTTAATGCCGACACCTTCATTATTTTTCATGGTCGCCGCCAATAAAAGGGCCCCGGTTACCGTACGTCCCAAAGCCGCCGTCGCCACATGGGAGGTTCGATGACGCAACGCCATCTTTCGTACTAAGCGGGTCGTACGCGCTACATAGATCCGCGCATCCCCAATGGTAGCCCGGGTCAGGATATCCTGACCGCTTTGAAAATTTTCTTTTGTGATTTTATTTTCTGCGTTGTTACTTTGATTCTCTGTATCGTTATGGATAGATTCATCCTTTAAAGTTTCTTTAATTTCTGTCATGGTATCCTCTTCTTAACCGGGCATCACAAATTGCGGAATAAGTTTGCCATTTCAATCGCGCTCATAGCCGCATCATATCCCTTATTACCGGCTTTGGTACCGGCCCGTTCCACGGCCTGTTGAATATTTTCCGTAGTCAGCACGCCAAACGCAATGGGAACACCGGACTTCAGCGAAGCCTGCGCAATCCCCTTGGCCGCCTCTGCGCAGACATAATCGAAATGTGGCGTAGCACCGCGAATCACAGCTCCCAAAGCAATCACCGCATCGTATTTACCGCTGTCCGCCAGCTTTTGTGCTGTCAGCGGGATCTCAAACGCACCGGGTACCCAAACTAAGGTCACATCGTCCAAATCGCCTTCTGTACGACGGATGGCATCTTCCGCCCCGTCCAGCAGTTTCGCCGTAATAAATTCATTAAAACGGGCGGCTACAATAGCCATCTTTAAACCTTTTGACGATAACATTCCTTCTATTACTTTCATGATTTTTCCTCCCACTCATTAATGCTGATCATAAATTTAAGATGCTGACAAAATTAATAACATGTTGCATAATAGGATCTGACTATTGCTCTGCCCGTTATTTCTGACCGCCATGGCAACTGCAGCCCAGATGCAGATCAGACAGCTCATGCCCCATTTTATTTTCCTTGGTTTCCAGATAAAATTCGTTATATTGATTGGGCTTGATCTCAATCGGAACACGGTCGGTGATCGTGATGCCATAGCCGGAGAGACCCGCTCGCTTGGCCGGATTATTCGTAATCAGCCGGATACTGCTCAGACCCAGATCTGCCATGATCTGCGCCCCCATCCCATAATCACGCAAATCGGGGGCAAACCCCAACCGAACATTGGCTTCCACCGTGTCCAGGCCCTGATCCTGCAGCGCATACGCGCGGATTTTATTGGCCAGGCCGATACCCCGTCCTTCCTGTCTCATATATACTACCACGCCGCAGCCTTCTTTTTCAATCATGCGCAGCGCCGTAGCCAACTGATCGCCACAATCGCAGCGCAGACTGCCGAAAGCGTCCCCCGTCAGGCATTCCGAATGCATCCGTACCAGCACGTCTTTTTGCCCGGCTACTTCACCTTTGACCAAAGCCACATGGCACAAATCATCCAAATCATTTTCATAAGCAATGATTTTGAAGGTACCGTATTTAGATGGCAAATTAGCTTCTGCCACGCGATGTACCATCTTTTCATGGCGTTTACGATACGCCACCAGAGAAGCCACCGTAATAAATACCAAATCATGTTTCAACGCGAACTCGATCAATTCAGGCGTACGCATCATATACCCGTCTTCATTCATAATCTCACAGCAGATGCCAACCGGCTTCAGACCTGCCAGCTTACATAAATCCGTAGTGGTTTCCGTATGGCCGGTCCGCACTAATACGCCTCCTTCACGGCTGCGCAGCGGAAACACATGGCCGGGACGCCGAAAATCCATGCTCTGCGCCCCCGGCTCCGTCACTTTTTTCATGGTATAGGCCCGTTCAAAAGCCGAGATGCCTGTGGTCGTATCTTTATGGTCAATAGAAACGGAAAACGCGGTTTCATGATTATCGGTATTATGACTTACCATGGCATCGAACTGCAATTTATCCATAATTTCAGCATCCGCCGGCATGCAGATCAGACCTCTGGCTTCTTTTGCCATAAAATTAATAGCCTCGCCGGTACAAAATTCTGCCGCCATGATGAGATCGCCTTCGTTCTCCCGATCTTCATCATCGGTGACAAGTACCATTTTCCCTGCTTTAATTGCTGCAATGGCTTCTTCCACTGTATTAAATTTAAACTTTGCCATTAGACACCCTTCCTTTCTTTTTTACGCAATCTTCTTCGTACATGATTTTCTTTTTCCCACAGCACTTGCTTTCTACCCTGCAAGAACAACCGGGACCAGGTCGGCTGTTCAAATCAAAGGTCGCTTACGTTAGCCAACTATCCTTATACAAATAGCAATAAACAGGATAGTACCTCTTATCAAAAGCCGTTTTTCTGTAAAAAATCCCTCGTTAACTCGGCGGTGCTTCCCTGCAACACCGCAGGATTCCCTGCCTGTTCCGATCTCCCCCCTTTACCTGCGGCAGAAGCATCTCCCCCGCCTCCTTCACCGGAATTTAAGCCCAGCATTTTTTCCACATAACGAGCCAGAATATCTGTTTCCAGATTCACCGGATCGCCGGCGTGTTTATGGCCCAACGTCGTCATTTTCGCTGTGTGGGGGATCAGGGATACGCCAAATTGTCCGGCGGTCACATGGGTCACCGTAAGACTGATCCCATCCACTGCCACAGACCCTTTTTCGACAACATAACGCAGGATATCCGGCGACGTCGCGATTTGATAGAGCAATGCATTGCCTTCCGGCGTAACAGATAAAATCTGCCCGACACTTTCCACATGTCCCTGGACAATATGTCCGTCCAAACCATCCATAAGCCGCAGCGATCTTTCCAAATTCACCGGATCGCCGGGCTGTAACCGATAAAGCGTGGTTCTACGCACGGTTTCCGGCATAACATCTGCGGTAAACCCGCGATTACTGTTCAAATCAGTCACCGTAAGGCAGACGCCGTTGACCGCCACACTGTCGCCGATCTTTAAATCCGTTAAGATTTTTTGCGCCCGCACAGTCAAACGAAAAAAACTGTCGCCTTCAACCAGGCGTTCCACTGATCCTAATTCGGCTGCCAAACCTGTAAACATACTACTTCTCTTCCTTTATCCGCTATCCGGTGATGCTTCAGCACTCACCGGTCTGCAGCAGAGCCCTCTCGGCACACTCTCTCCTGCTGTCCCGGGACGGAACTTCAGCCTCACAAAATTTTACTGCCTTTGCGCATCGACATTTGTTTTAATGGGCAGAAAAACGTACCCGCCCTGTAATCAGCCAATCTGCTCCCAGTGTTTTAAACTCCGGGTCGATTACACAAGCGCATTGCCCCATTGTCGGTATACCCTTGCCGCCGACAGCGGGCAGAGCCTTATCCCCACCCAACAGTTTAGGCGCCACAAACGCATACACTCTGTCCACCAATTCCGCATCGAAAAAAGCGCCGGTAATCTGACTGCCGCCTTCTACCAAGACAGAAGTCACTTCTCTTTTTGCCAGCGCCGCCAGTAATTCCGACAGCGACACCTGCCCGTTTTCACAAGAGAGGGTAACAACTTCCACACCATCCATGGCTGCCAACTTCGCTATTTTTTCCTTATCTGCTTCCGGCCCCACTGCCACCAATGTGTTTGCCGCAGCATTCAATACCTTGGCCGTAAACGGAATACGGGCTTTACTGTCCAGCACGATCCGCAGGGGATTTTTCCCCTCCACTAAACGGGTAGTAAGTTCCGGGTCATCCTCCAACACCGTACCGATGCCAACCAAAATCGCATCATGGGTTTTACGCAGATAATGACTGTATCTATGCGCTTCCTGTCCGGTAACATAAAAAGAATCCCTGTCTGCCGTAGCAATCTTGCCATCCAGCGTTTCCGCAAATTTCAGGCTGATAAAAGGACGTTTCTGTGTGATCCAGACAAAAAACTTTTCGTTCAACGCCGCCGCTTCTTTAGCGCAAAGCCCCACTTCCACTTTGACGCCGGCTTCCCGCAAACGATTCAGGCCTCTTCCTGCCACTTTAGGGTTCGGGTCTTCCAGCGCTGCCACAACCCGTTTGATTCCGGCACGGATCAGGGCATCACAGCAGGGCCCGGTATGCCCGTAGTGAGAACAAGGTTCCAGCGTTACATAAGCTGTATGTCCGTGCGTCTTCTGCTCGCGCATTGCCGTCAGGGCATTCACTTCCGCATGGGCGGCGCCGGCCTTATGGTGCCAGCCTTCTCCGGCAATCGAGCCGTCTTCCGCTACAATCACGCAGCCCACCATGGGATTCGGGCTGGTATTCCCTTCCGCCCGGCGAGCCAGTTCCAGCGCCCGATGCATAAATATCTCATCTTGTTCCAACTTTTTCGCCTCCAAATAAAAACAGCCACAGGAAATACTTTGAGGCATTTCCTATGGCGCAACAACAACCATACCCGTCTTTTCTCATCCAGACTATACTGTCGGTTCCGGAATCACACCGGATCATGCATCACACAGCATTAGCTGCACCCTGCTTGCGGACTATACCGCCGGTTGGGAATGTTCCGTTTTCCATATTTTATGCGAAAACAACTTCACCCTGCCCCAAAGACGATTTACTCTATTTAGTTTATTTCAAGGCGTTCTTCTTGTCAATCAAAAAATCTTATTCTTCACAAAAAGTTATTACCCTTGCTTAAAAAATACGCAGTGAAGCAATGGCCGCTTTTACGTCTTTTGAACCATACACGTAGGAACCCGCCACCAGTACGGTCGCCCCGGCTCCGACAACCTGCGCCGCGGTCTCCGCATTGATTCCGCCATCCACCTGAATGTCCGTTCTAAGCCCTGCCAGATCCAGTTTACGGCGCAAACGGCTGATTTTCCGCAAGACTTCAGGAATGAACTTCTGACCGCCAAAACCGGGATTCACCGACATGATCAGGACCATATCCACATCCGACAGTACTTCTTCGATCAATGCCAACGGACTGCCGGGGTTCAAAGCCACGCCCGCGCGTATGCCTTTCGCATGAATCGCCTGAATGCAACGATGCAGATGCCTGGTCGCTTCGGCGTGTACCACGACCATATCCGCTCCCGCCGCCGCAAAATCATCAATATAAGTTTCCGGGTGTTCTACCATCAGATGGCAGTCAAAAAACATCTTTGTCACCTTCCGGATTTGTTTTACCACCGGCGCGCCAAAAGTCAGATTGGGTACGAAATTGCCATCCATCACATCAATATGAACCCAGTCGGCGCCTGCTTCTTCAATTTTTAAAATTTCATCTTTCAGACAGGAAAAATCAGCCGATAAAATAGAAGGAGCTACTATTGTCATTTTCGATTCCTCACTTTTAGTTCTTTCAGTTCTTGCAGAATAGCTGTATATGACTCATACCGTGAAGGCGCAATACTCTTTTTCGTCACCGCTTCTTTCACACTGCAATCCGGCTCATGGGTATGACTGCAGGGGTGAAAACGGCAAAACGCGGCAAACGTTCTGAATTCCGGATAACAGTCTGCCAGTTCTTCCGGACGCAACGCCTCCAGCAGAACATTGCCGAAACCGGGCGTATCGGCCAGATAGCCGCCATTAAAAGGTACCAGTTCCGTAAATCGCGTCGTATGTTTTCCACGGCGGATCTTTTCGCTGATCTCCCCTGTCACCCGAAGAATACCCGGCTGTATCGCATTCAGCGTAGTCGATTTACCTACGCCGCTGGGACCGCCGAACACCGTAATTTTACCTTCGATCCTGCGGCGGAGGTCTTCAATGCCCTGTCCGGTCTTAGCCGAGACGGGAAACACTTCATAACCAAGCTGCGCATAAACAGCCTGAATCTCTTTCATCTGCTGCGGTTCCGCCAGGTCCGTCTTTGTCAAAACCAGGATCACAGGAATACCCGCCTTCTCTGCCAGTACCAGCAGTTTATCCATAATCAAGCAGCTGAAATCCGGCTGCACAACAGAATGCGTAAGCACCATCAGATCCAGATTCGCTACCGTGGGACGGAGCATATAATTTTTACGGGGAAGCACGTCTGTGATCATGCCTTCCTGTCCGGCCGAAGTGGGCACTTCCTCCACGCATACCAGATCCCCGGTACACAAAGAGAAACGCTGCTGCTTCATATGACCTTTCACCTTGCAGGTCAAAAGCGATCCCTGACAATCCACATAATAATAGCCGCTGTACGAGCGCAGCACACGTCCTTCTTTTACCACTGTTTCTCCTCAACCAGGCGGTTGTCTACATAAAAACTTACCCGTCTTACACCGTTGTCAACTTTTGTACGCAGCCGCGCTCCGCCGGGATAGGTTCCGGCAACTTCTACATTCTGCCGGGAGCCGTTGCTGGAAACAATACGAACCTCATGATTGCCCGTTCCGGGAATAACAAATTCTACATACCGGGTACCGGAAGAAGATTTGTTGACAGAAACAGACCCGCTGTCTCCTGTACCGCCTCCATCCACTTTCCCGGATGCGCCGCTGCCGTTGGAAACCTGTAGATCAACAGCAGAACCTTCACCGACAGCCATGCCCGCCTCCGGCGAAACAGCTACAACGCTGTCTTTTTCCAGGTCACTGTCCACCGTTTTCACAGAACCCACCTTAAGCTTGGCTTCCTCAATCTTTTTCCGGGCTTCTTCCAGTGTCAGCCCCTGCAGACTGGGAATCGCCACATTTTTCTCATCCTTCTGATTGATGATCAGATTTACGCCATTCCCTTCTTCCATTTTATCACCCGCCGCAGGGATTTGTTTCAAAACCAGTCCTTCCGGCTTCCCTGAATCCCATTTATGGGTGATTTTCCCCACTTTATATTTAAATTTTTCCAGAATCTTCGCGGCCTGTTCCTGCGTAAAGCCTTCTACTTTAGGAATCGTTCCCAGTTTCAGTCCTCGTGCGATCAGCAACGTGATCTTGGCGCCCTCTTTTCGTTTCGTGCCCGCCACGGGGTCAATGCGGATCACGTCTCCGGGCACGGCGCCTTCCTGGGTCATTTCTTCCAATTTTACTTTAAAACCTTTTTCCTCCAGTGCTTTTTGCGCCTCGGCCACCGTCATCCCTTTTACATCCGGAACAATAATATCCGGCGTAGTACTGCTGAAATAATAAATTCCGGCCCCCAGCAAAAGGACAAATGCCATAAGGGCATAGAGCGCAATACGGAAGAAAAGACCGCGTTTTTTCTTTGGGGACGCAGCCTCTCCTTTTGCCGAAACATCAGTGCTGTCAGGCGCTGTCTCAGAAACAGGCCTCTTCACCGAAGAATTTACTTCTGTCTGTAACGGCGGAGTTACCGAAGAGGCTTCAGTAATCGAATCCCGTGACGCAACTCCCGCCGTATTTTCTGCCGTCGATACGGACGTTGCTTCAGCGACAGACTCTGCCGCGGCAAGCGCTTCACCCTCTGCGGCAGGAGTCGAAGTTTCGGCCGCCCCGTTGCCTTCTATTCCCGTTGTGGCATTTCTGCCTGCGGCAACAGCAATACCTGCGGCCACAGCCCCCGCTGCTGCCGGCGCAAGGTTACTTTGACTATCAGTGTCCTCACTGACACCGTTACCATTCAGTTCGTTTCTATGATATCTGGCCGTATCATCATCCACTTCTTTGGTCAAAAAATCCGGTAAATGCATAATGATCGTTTGGCCCGCGCTGATATTCTCCGATGTAGCAGCGGAATCTGCCGGAGCATTCTCTAACGTCGGATCGCCCGTCGATACGTTCTGTGTTGCCGCTAAAGCGCCGGCTGTACCTGCGACTGCCTGCAAAGGCTGTGTATCATCCAAAAAAGTATGACTGTTCTTACTGGGATAAAGGTGATTTTTCGCATCCAGTAGATCCTGCTTAAAGTCACCTGCCGAAGTATATCTTTCATCCAGGCGCTTGGCTAACGCTTTATCAATGATCCGCTGCAGCTCCGCCGGCGCTTCCGGCCAGAACTGAGTCAAGGGCGGCGGTGTTTGTTCGATCTGCATCCGGGCCACTGCCACTGCGTTACTTCCGTCAAAGGGAACCCGGCCCGTGAGCATTTCATAAAACACGATTCCCAAAGAATAGATATCCGACTGAGCGGTTACAGGAATCCCCTGCGCCTGTTCCGGAGAAAAATAATGGACGGAGCCTACCACAGACGCTGTGAAGGCCATAGTTTCATTAGAAATAATGCGGGAAATACCGAAATCCACAATTTTAGGGATCATGGATTCTGTCAACACAATGTTCTGTGGTTTTATATCACAATGAATAATATTGTGATTATGGGCGTGTTCCAGAGCGGAAGCCAGCTGCGCCGCCAAAGCTACCGCCAAAGCCGGGTCCATTTTCCCGTTTTGTTCCTCAAAAGCCTTCAGCGTAACCCCTTCTACATACTCCATCACAATATAACTCATATCATCCTCAACGCAAGCATCAAAGATATTGATAATGGAAGGATGAATCAGACGGGCAGCAGAACGGGCCTCGCGCTGAAACTGTTCGGCCTGATGCTTATCATTCATCAAATTCTTTCGCAATATTTTAATGGCGACTTTGCGGTCCAGCCGGACATCCTGAGCCAGATAGACTTCCGCCATGCCGCCTAATCCCACGGATTTTAAAATTTCATAGCGTCCGTTTAATATATTACCGACCATGATGTTCCACTTCCTTCCGCCCCATTTTCAGGAGAATAAACGTTATATTATCTTTGCCGCCCCGATCCAGCGCCTCTTTTAGGAGTCTGTCCGCCGCTGCGGGCAATTCATTCTGTTGCAGAATCGTACCGATCTCCCTGTCATGGAGCATATCCGTTAAACCATCGCTGCAAAGCAGAAATAAATCATCGATTTTTGTTTCAAGCAGAAAAATATCCGCTTCTGCTTCTGCATTTACACCGATCCCCCGGGTAAGGATGTTTTTCTTAGGATGAGAAAAGGATTCTTCTGCGGTAATTTCTCCCTTTTCCACCATTTCCGCTACCAGAGAATGATCCCGGGTCACCTGCTTTAGATCACCGTTTCGCAACAAATACAGGCGACTGTCCCCGATATTAAATACATAAGCCTTGTTTGCATCTGCAAAGTACACGCCTGTCAGCGTAGTGCCCATGCCCTCATACTGATCTTCAGACTGCGCTTTTTCATAAACGGTGCCGTTGATTTGTTCTACGGTACTGTGAAGAGCGGTTTCCAGTTGTGACAAAGGCGTTCCGTATAAGGTGTCTGCCGCTTTTTCCAACTGCTCCAACGCCAGTCGGCTGGCAATTTCTCCCGCATTATAGCCGCCCATACCGTCGGCAATGGCAAATAAGCGGGGCGCTTTCAACAGCATGCTGTCTTCGTTGTTCTCCCTCACTTTTCCCACATGTGTACGAGTCTCTGCCGCCACATTTGTAACTGCCGGCATCTGCATTTCTGCATCCATAATTTTTTCTTTCATTTTGCGAACTCTCACACTTTCTTTGCTCTGTAATATATCTCGGACATTCGTTCCATGAACGTTACCCGTTTTTTACCTTGTCATTAAATGAAGCGCGCAGTTGCCCGCAGGCCGCGCTGATATCCTGTCCCATTTCTTTGCGAACAGTCGCATTAATATGCTGCCGTTGCAAAACGTTCAGGAAGTGAGCAATACGTTTTTCCGACGGCCGAAAGAAGCCTTTTTCCGGAATAGGATTCACCGGGATCACATTCACGCTTGCTTTTTTATGACGCAGGAATTCAGCCAAAAGCAAGGCGTCCTCCTCCCTGTCATTTTTTCCATCTAACAAAATATATTCATAGGTCACCTGTCGTCCGCTGTGCAGCGCATAATCTTCCGCCGCGGCAATCACAGCAGGGAACGGGTAACCCCGATTCACCGGCATTAAAGCAGTACGGAGCTCATCCTGTGCCGCATGGAGCGAAATCGCCAGGTTGATCGGCGCTGCCAGTTGCTGCATCCGCTCAATACCCGGAATAATGCCACAGGTGGAAACAGTCATATTCCGATAACTCATATTGGCAGTTTCCGGCAAGTGCAAAAACTGCAATGCGCCAAACACATTGTCAAAATTCAACATGGGTTCGCCGCTGCCCATGACAACTACGCGGCTTACTCTTTGTCCTGCAGCGGCAAGCCGCGCATTAAAGAAATAGACCTGCGCCAGAATTTCAGTCTGCGTCAGATTTCGCACCGCGCCGTTGAGGCCGCTGGCGCAAAACGCACAATGCATATCGCAACCCACCTGACTGGATACGCAAACGCTGTAACCATAATCATGGTGCATCAGCACAGTCTCTATAGTATTGCCATCCAACAGCTGTAAAAGCAGTTTCTGTGTCAGGCCATCCGCCGAATCCAACTGCCGCAGACAGATTATCTCGCCCGGCAGAATGGAAAAATATTCTGCCAGTGTGTCCCGCTCCGCCAGACTTAAATTGGTCATCGCCGAAAAATCAAATACGCATTTCCGGTAAAGCCAGCTGAATATCTGTTTGGCGCGGAATCGCTTCAGACCCATTTCCGCCAGTCTAATTTGCAGTTCTGTCAGGGACAAGCCAAAAATTTCTTGTTTCATCTGTCTATTTTAGGGACTTTCCTATTCATATCTTCGTGTTTTTCCGGCTTTTGCAGCAGCGCCAGATAGAATCCGTCAATTCCGTCCCGCTGCGGATACAGTTGCAATTCTCTCACCCGCTCTCCCGTGCGGGGGTGGGGAAAACCGGCCAGCTGCCAATCCGGATGTCGTTTTAAGAAATCGGCGATCTGCAGCTGATTTTCCGCCGGTTCTATGGTACAGGTGCTATACAACAAAAATCCGCCCGGCTTTACATAACGGGCCCCATTATCCAAAATCGCTTTTTGTAACGCGGGAAAAGAGGCAAGGCTTTCCGGCGTTTTGGTCCAGCGGGCCTCCGCCCTGCGCCGTAATACCCCCAATCCGGAACAGGGAGCGTCCACCAAAACCCGATCAAACCGGTTTCCCCAGTCAGAGCGAAACTTAGCGCCATCCTGTAATACAGTTTGAATCATTTTCAGTTCCAGACGCGCTGCATTCTCCTGAATCAATTTCAATTTATGAGGATAGATATCACAGGCGACTATTTCTCCCTTATCGTCCATAAGCGCCGTCATGTGAGCCGTCTTGCCGCCGGGGGCTGCACACATATCCAAAACTTTCTCCCCCGGTCGAGGCTGTAATACCTGCGCGGGAAGCATCGAGCTTTCATCCTGAATATAAAAACTGTGAGGGAATTTTGCCAGTAACGCTGTCACACCCGGTGATCTGATGATGATCACACCATCCGGACACCAGGCGGAAACCTCTGCCTCTGCACCCATTTCCCGCAGATCCTGCAAAAACGCGTCTCGTGTTGTGGCGGTTGGCTGCAGACGCAGTGAAAGGTACGCCGGATGATTATTCCATTCGCATAACGCAAGCGTTTCTTCGCTCCCTAATAAAGCTGTCCAGCGCTCTATCAGCCATTGCGGATGACAATATTTCAGCGCCGGATCCGACTGCACCTTTTCCCATAAGGCCTCTTTTTGACGCACACTGTTGCGCAGTACGCCGTTGACAAATTTATCAGAGCCTTTATGGCTGTATTTTTTGGCCAGTTTGACGCTTTCATTACAGGCAGCGGAATCGGGGATCCGTTCCAGATAAAAAATCTGATACAGTCCCAGGTGAAGAATGTAACGGACGATGGGTTCCAGTTTCTGTAAGGGGCGATTGACCAGTTGCTGCACCAGAAAATCCAACGTGCCTTTCGCTTTCACCGCCCCATTGACCAGTTCGGTCGCAAAGCGGCGGTCCATTTCTTCCAGACCGGCATTCTGCAAATTTTTTTGCAAAACAAGCGTGGCGTACCCGCCTTCTTCCCATACCTGGAACAAGGTTACTAAAGCAGCCTCCCTTCCATTGGCAGGCTTTTTAAATTTACTTGTTTTTCCCTTCTTCTCCGTCATCGGCAGGTAAATCCTCACTTAACATCTTAATGGCCTCTTCCACCCTGTTTATATCCACCCGGGTATTAAAACAAGGGCCAAAAGGCCGTTCATTAAAAATGGCTATTACGGGAATCGGAAACACATCTTGGATCCCGCTGGTCAGGTCTCGCTCGCAGGCCACGGCAATAATTGCCTTGGGACGCGCCTTCGCTACCATCTGGCGGGCTAAGGTGCCGCCGGTAGCCACGACAAAATGCATATGATATTTGTGACATAAGCCCAACAAGCCGCCCACACTGCAAGCGCCGCATTGGGCGCAATTTTCGATGTCCCGGGTAATTTTACGGGGGCAGGTATCCAATTGCAGACAGTGAGGCGTCAGAATCAACAGACGGTCAGAAGGCACCCTCACATGATGTTGCCTTACCAGAGCATTATTCACAGCGACAAAACTTTGCTCCACTTTGCCCCGGGGAATATTCAGAATGCGCCCTAATCCCACCGCAAAAGGAAAGAGGAAGTTAATGGCCTTCCAAGACCAGAAGTATAAAATTTTCGGCAGGGGCATTCCCAAAATCGCCAACACAATGGCTAATTCCCCTGCAAACAGAAAGAAAACCGCCCCGCTGATCAAGACGCCAAAAGCCGCAGGCAGTATTCTGCTGATAGATTCAAAGCCCAGATACGTTACCTTCCAGGTAAAAAACAAAATCAGGGCCGTAACCATGGCGCTGAATAAGACCAGCGCCAAAAAAATACGCTTTTTAGGATTAATAGACAGATCTGCTGCCGATATCATAAAACTAAATTCTCCTTGCTCAAACTGCATCACTCAACCTGCAGCCTTGCTTCAATCAGCTACTATATGTGAGTTAATTTAACCTAATACATCCCCCGCCACGACGCCTCTCCCATTGAGGAAAACAGCAGCGGCCATACGCTTTTTCGACTCCGGCTGTACGGTCAGGACACGTAATTCCGTATCACCGCAGGCCACAGTAAAGCCCTGCTTATCCAATGCGGTCACGGTTCCCGGCTTTTCTCTGGCGGGATTTCCTGTCACACGGGTCTCCCATATCTTTAACAGCTTCCCGTCCGGCAAACAGGTAAACGCCCCGGGTACCGGATCGAACCCCCGCACCAGATCGTGTATTTCCTGCGCCTTACGGTTCCAGTCAATGCGCGCCATTTCCTTCGTCAAGAGCGTGGCCATCGTAACCAGCTTCTCGTCCTGCTTTTCCGGGGACAGTCCGTGGGCAATCTGCGGCAGCGTTTCTACCAGGAGCTTTGCGCCTTTTTCCGCCAACACGTCATGCAACTGGGCAAAATTCATTTCTTCCGAAATAGGAACGACGACTTTATTATACATGGCGCCGGTATCCATGCCTTTTTCCATGCGCATGATCGTAACGCCGGATTCTTTTTCCCCTTTAAGAATCGCATATTGAATCGGCGCAGCCCCTCTGTACTTAGGCAAAAGAGAAGCATGGACGTTCACACAGCCATAAATGGGAATGTCCAAAATTTCCTGGGACAGGAACTGACCGAATGCCGCCACCACAACAAAGTCCGGTTTCCACTCTTTCAGCTTTTCGACAAACGCCGCATCTTTTACTTTTTCCGGTTGATATACCGGCAGATTTTGACTTAATGCGTAAGCCTTCACCGGCGTTTCCACCATTTTCTGGCCGCGTCCTTTCGGACGGTCAGGCTGTGTAACTACCGCCTGCACCTGATATTCACCTGATGCCAACAGCGCCTGTAAGGAGCGCACCGCAAAATCAGGGGTACCCATAAAAACTACATTCCACATTACTTATGCCTCCGGCGCTTTCAGCGAAACCGTAACCGCTTTATCAATAAAAAGGACTCCATCCAGATGATCCGTTTCGTGCTGCAAACAGATAGCCAAAAGACCGTCCGCTGCAATAAATTGTTTTTTACCCTGGGAATCCGTGTACTCACATTCTACATATTCCGCCCGCTCCACTTCCCCTTCAAAATCAGGCACGGAAAGGCAGCCTTCGCTTACGATCTGCGACCCCTCCTTACGGGTAATGACCGGGTTGATCAGTTCCAAAAGTCCCTGACCGTCCTGTAAATCGATTACGACCATGCGCTGAGAAATGCCTACCTGCGGCGCAGCCAGGCCGATCCCGTTTTTAGAACGATACAATGTATCTGCCATATCCTTTAAGGCCCGTTTAATTTTTTTATCTATGCGTTTCACCGGTTTTGCTACTTCTTTTAAGACCGGATCCCCCGCCGTATGAATCCGTAAAACAGACATAGTTCCTCCCTGAATAATCAGTCACATTTTTGTGTATTATATATTATATCACAACTCGTTGTGTTTTTTAAATACAGTGGCGAGACAGCCAATCAGAAGCAACTCCATCTCCATCTCCATAGCCATCTTCACTGCTGCCGACACATACCTCATGGGAAACGCCCGGGTTGAAAGTAAACGACTCTGCACAATCCTGTCGCAAACATTGTTCCCATACGTCAGATCGAATTGACCGGGTCCACGTCAAAGTAGATATTTTTCATCGTTTTGAATTCGCTTTGCAGCAACTGTTCCTTGACTTTTTCCATAGCGGCGGATTTAACCACCACACTCATCCGATACAAGTCGCGCACTTTCGCGACACCGGCAGGAAACGGCCCCATCACTTCCGTTTTTTCCGGCATTTGCGGTATTATCTCTCGCAGGAAATCCGCCAATCTGTCAGCCAGTTCCCAGGCTTTTTCCTCTTCTTTATCTACCACTGTCAATTTCAGTATCTCACTGTACGGCGGATAGAAAAGATCCTTACGCAAGGTTAATTCCCGCTGGGCAAAGGTGTCATAATCCTGCCGGGCCGCCAGGCGGATCACCGGGTTTTCCGGGTCGTAGGTCTGAAGCACCACCGTACCCGGTTCTTCCCCTCGCCCCGCACGGCCTGCCGCCTGCGTCAGCAGAGCAAACCCGCGCTCCGATGCGCGGAAATCAGGCAGATTTAATGTGCTGTCAGACGCCAAGATGCCAACCAGCGTCACATTGGCGATATCATGCCCTTTCGCCACCATCTGCGTACCCAATAACACGTTGGCTTCTTTGGCGGCAAAACGCCGCAGTATTGTTTCGTGGGCCAACTTCCCGGCGGTACTGTCCTGGTCCATACGCAGCACGTTCACACCGGGCATCTGACTGATTTCCGCCTCGGCCTTCTGCGTACCGCTGCCAAAAAATTTGATTCGTTTGCTGCCGCAGGACGGGCAGACAGTCGGTATCGGATAGACATTGCCGCAATAATGGCAGCGCATACGGCTTTCATCCGCATGATATACCAAACTGACAGCACAATGCGGACAGGTCAAGGTTTCCCCGCAATCCCGACACAGAACGAACGTAGAAAAACCGCGGCGATTCAGCAATACGATTGCCTGTTGTCCCTCGTGTACTGTCGCAATCAATTCCCGGCGCAGCTTGCGGGAAATTACGGAAAAATTTTTCTGAGCCAACTCAGCCCGCATATCAACTACCTCTACCTGCGGCAAAGGTGCTCCGGTAGGCCGCTCTGTCAAACGCAAATGGCGCGTGTCGCCGGAAAGAGCCCGGGCATAGGTTTCCAACGAAGGGGTCGCACTGCCCAAAAGCAACACGGCGCCGGTGTTTTCGCAACGGCAGCGAGCCACCTCCCGGGCGTGATACCCGGGCCTTTCTTCCTGTTTATAACTGCTTTCCTGTTCTTCATCAATAATAACAAGTCCCAAATCCTTAAAGGGCGCAAACACCGCGCTGCGGACCCCGATCAGAATATTGGCTTCACCTGTCCGAAGTTTATACCACACATCGCCTCGCTCGTTTTGCGAAAGCTTACTGTGAACAACCGCCACTTCGTCCTTGAACCAGGTCTGAAAACGTTGCACAATCTGCGCTGTAAGAGCAATCTCCGGCACCAGTACCAACACCTGTTTACCCAAATGCAGTGCATGAGCCGCCGCTCGCAGATACACTTCCGTCTTGCCGCTGCCGGTAATGCCCTGCAACAGAAACTCTTGTGGGACGGAACAGTTGCCTTGTTCCCGAACGGTTCGGGTTTGTTTTTCGTTTTGTTCTTTGTCGGCCTGCTGCGTTGCGGCACAGACAGCAATAGCCTCTTGCAGTTCCTTCACCGCTTCTTTCTGTTCCGGTGTTAGCTGCAGCGTTTCCTGTTGTTCCGTCTCCCGATCATAACTATTGCGCAAAATCCTTTTTTCACTGCGTTCCGCCCAGCCTTTTTCCGCCAGAGTGCGCAAGGCAGCAGCGCTGATTTGCTGACTTTCAGCCTCTTTTACCGTGACGGCCTCCGACGCCGCCGCAAGATAGCGCAAAGCGGCCAGCTGCGCTTTTGCCCGCAAGGTTTCCTGCGCTAACAGCAGCCGTCCTTCTTCCGTGATCGTATAAGCCAACAGAGTGCGCGGTTTTAGCCGCGCCTCCAGTTCATAAGCCGTCAACTTCCCATTCAGATACACCGGCCGGCGTTTCAGACTGCTTTTTCCGGGAATAAAAAGCCGCATCGCTTCCGCCATAGAGCACATATAATAACGCGCCAGCCAACCGGCAGTACGCAGCATTTCCGGGGAGAACCAGGGACGGGTATCCAGAGTGGCCGTTACCTCTTTCATTTGCTCCAATGTTAATTTCGGATTTTCCCGGCGCAGCAATGTCACAGCCTCCGCCCGGGTCACGCAGCGCACGACAAACCCTTCTAACTGCTGCGGGCCAAAAGGAACAATAACCCGCCACCCTTCGGATACGGCATCCAAAGCTTCTGGCAGGCTATAGATAAATTGTCTGAACAAATTTTTAACCGGCAAATTAATTGCTACCAATACATATTTCATATACTGCTTCCTATATAAGATAATCTTCCATTCTTCCTCTGCGATTTTCTTGTTCTTATTTTCATTCCATCTTTCCTTCTTTCGTTCTTGCTTTTATTCCATCCTTTATTTTTTCCAGTTCACCCCATTGGCATAATTGATCTCAATACCGGGCTGCACATTATACACAAACACATTAAAATGAACACCCCTGCCCTCATCTTCCAGAGAGAGCGCTTCCATATTCACGCCCCGGGCCACCAGATCGTTTCCCTTAAAAAGCGGCGTCACCCGGTACAACACATGGTTACGGGTGCGACGAATATAGTCCGCTACACGGTTTTCAAACATCAGCATCCCAATCACATTAAAATGCCGGGTTCCTGTAATCAGATTCAGACGGTTTGCATTTTCTCCGGTTAACTGAAACGCCAGTAAATGACAGCGATTATACAAATATTTCCCATCAATTGTGTCATATTTACTATAGCGCCAGCCGGTAGGTTTAACCATACCGATCGGCTCTCGCGGCTTTACCGGCAGAAGTTCCGGCCCCAGTCTCCCATACGCTGTGCCGCAGCGTCCCAATGCATCTAAAGGCGTAAAGGTTAAAAAAACATTTTTTCCGGCTTTTAACTCAGACGAAAAATTAGGCTCGTTGCCATTGAGCACCACAAAATTGCGGCCCGTATATTCCGGCAGCGTGTCCAGAGAAATTAACGGCGCGCCCTGCGCCAGAGACTGTGTTTTTTCCCCCGTATTCTGTATTTCCGGAATACGGGATCGCAGCGTGAACTCACCCTGCAGAATATGCGCGGCTTCCTGCAGCGTACCGCCATTTTTCAGTGTATAGGTAAATTTACCAAAAGCATCAATATTCCTTTGACTCAAACCTAACTGTCCCAAGCCGTACGTGGCTGCCAGGCAAAGGATCGTGACGCGCAACAAAAACCATTTTAACTTTTTCATACTGCGCGCTCCCCAACGGAACATTGTCTTTCCCCTTCCTGCCGCAACTACGCCAAATCGAATCAGCAAAATGAATTACTATATAATGATTGGAAAATCACTCGTTTCCACGACTTTTCCACAAGCCAATTCAGCAAAGTCGATTGATAATTTAGCCGAGCCCAATCTATCACTTAATGCACTAAAAACTGTTCAATACGCTGATATACCTTTTCCCGTTCCGGCCCCAACGCCAGCAAGTGGCCGGAATATTCATACCAGACCAGTTCCTTATCTTTCGAGGACACTTTATCATAGATGATCTCAGCACTTACCGGGCATACCGTTTTTTCCACTTTAGACTGCATGATTAGAATAGGACACGAAATCCTGTTTAATTCATGTTCTTCCATTTCTCTGATCGCCGTAAAGGCGGTAACTAAAGGCTGCAAAGGGTAACTATGATACGCCTGCGAATACACTTTTGGTAAATCAAAGTGGCGAACCGGCTTTTCCATATACGACATTTGTTTTACAAACTTATCCGCATCCTCATACCGGTCATCAAAGGTACGCATGGGCGCTGACATAACGACCAGACTATCCAGCTCCGTTTCCGTGGCAACCTTGAGGCAAACTCCCGCCCCCATAGAACTGCCCACTAACGTGACCTGATCCGCCAATCCTCTGGCTCTTTGGATATCGCTTTCCACCGCATCACACCAATCCCGGAAAGTTGTTTTTGCCAGATCCTGCACCGTAGTACCGTGTCCCGGTAAACGCACACCCATCACTTTAAAATTCAACTGCTGCAGTTCGTCGCCTAAAAGACGCAGCTCTCCGGGCGTTGCCGTATAACCGTGCACCAGAACGACACAATGATCCCGGCTCCCATCCAGATAATAGGCTCCTGCTCCGGGCATCAATGCGTGATCCACCATAGCCGTTTCCTTTCTGATTCAGCATTCATTCCATAATATATGATAGATAATCATATATAGATAGAGAGATAGTATAGATAGGTAGATAGCTAATAAACATTTAAAATAAATAAAACATTTGTTCTTTATATTTTACAACAAACAACGCGGAAGTGCAACGTAGCTTTCCTGCCATGCTCTCTTCAAGCACGATACAAAACAGGTCTCAGGCGACGAGATTCCATCGCAAAAGACCTGTTTTTTTATTGTGAGTTTATCTGAGTTTGTAGTTGATACCTTCCCCAAAGCGCATACTTCGCATGGCAAATACAAAAGGAACTTTGTAAACAGAAACAATTTGGCTTAAAACTCACGCACCGCTTACGATGAAGCAGGCACCAATCACGATGAAATCAGTATATATAGATTGTCAGGCAGATGGATCTGGGATTATCCAGAATCATCATTTTCTCGCCTTTGCCTATGAATCCCTGATACGTAGTACCGGCAGCCTCGGGAAAGTCCTGTGCCTGCAGACCGTAAGCATCCTGCAGCGCTTTGTCACTGCTGAACAAACCCAGACCGGTACCGTCAAAACGGCCGTTTTCATTAATAATGTAAATACTGTACGCTACCCCGGTTTCAAACTCAACAGCCAGACCCAACTCCGGATAAACCCATCGTGTTTCTTCTTTTTCTGCTACCGGAGGAGCGCCTAATTTTGCCAACACTTCCTGAGCTGTCATCCCTAAATAAACGCCGCCGATGGATTCCTGATATTGTTGTTTTGCAGTGCGACGATACACTTCATTGCCATTTAAGATTAAAAGGCTATGCGCATCTTCTCCTTTAGTGGACCAGGGGATGTCTCTTAAACCGGAAGCTTCTTCTACCCGAAAAATACCGGCGCCGAAAGAAGTTCCCCCTACAAAATTATATCCTGTTACAACCGGGCAGCCATTAAACTTTTCACCCGTTACAGAAAAAGCATAACGTCCGTCCATAAAATACCAGTCTCCGCTCAGATACTCCAACTGTCCGCTCACGGTTTCCATGGAATTCATGATCGGACTGCTTTTCACAGATTTCGCAATGGAACTCTCCGACGGGCTGACGTTCGCATCGGCATAGCCGCCCATCCCCAAAAACAAGACGGTCATCGTCAAAAAGAACATGGCAAAAAGCTTTTTCATATGCACCACCCTTTCGCTAAAAACCTTTCACTTCTACTTTTCTCTTTCCACATCATTTATAATCAATCAACGAAGCATTGACCAATTATCTTGTCCAATTTTTTTTAAAATTACAATATGATTACATAAAACTACGGCATCCCAGAATATTCCTTTTTACGCTCATATTATACCATATCAAACTTGCAAAACTGCAAAAATATGCTAAAATCTATATGCTTTAGTAACCAGCCCGTTTCTGTTTTTTACAAGCATTAAAGCCTTAAATGAAAGTGTATAGATAATGAACAAATCATCAGGCGCCGTATTTGTTTTACTCTCTGCCGCCATGTGGGGCATCAGCGGCGTATGCGGTCAATTTTTATTTGAAAACTACCATCCGGACCCAACCTGGCTGATTACCGTGCGTCAATTAGTAGCAGGGATCTTATTTTTAGGTTATCTGGTGGTGACACGGCAACCGATTTTTACAATCTGGCACAGCAACAGAGAAAACCTGCACGAACTCATTCTGTTTATTTTGGGTCTGTTGGGCGCACAATATGGTTTTTACCTGACAATCAGCCTCTCCAACGCGCCTACCGGAACCGTCCTCCAATATCTGGCTCCCATCTTTGTCGTCTTGTGGGAAGCTTTTCTGCGCCGGCGCCTGCCGGAAGGGAGAGAAATATTCGGCGTACTATTAGCTATGACCGGCGTCTTTTTAATCAGTACTCACGGTGATCCGGCCCATCTGGTAATCTCTCCCATGGTATTATGTTCCGGCATTATTTCCGCTCTAACGCTGGCAGTTTACACTGTCTGCCCCGTAACCATACTGAAACGCTTTTCGACCACCGTAATTATGGGCTGGGGACAACTGATTTCCGCATTTTTATTGCTGCCCTTTTGCCACTTGACCGCCTCCGGTATAAGTCACTGGGACCTATATTCCGCAGGAGCTATGTTTTACATTATTTTTTTAGGCACATTGGCGCCTTTCACACTGTTTCTCATCGGTGTAAAAGCCATCGGACCTACCAAAGCATCCCTGCTCAGTTGTTTTGAACCGCTTTGTTCCATCACCTGCACGGTAGTGTTTCTGGACACGATACTGACACGTTTTGATTATGCAGGCATGATTTGCATTATTGTGACGGTAATTATACTTGCCATGCAAAAAAATAAATGAGATAATAAAATAAATAAGAAGTGCTTTCACTGTAACTGTCTGGTACTGCAACAAACTTTCTCCAATTGACATAACTCAAATTTTACCGTACATAATTTAGTTGCCGAAAGGAGATGAACTTTGTGAAAAGGATTTTGTTATTATTCACAGTCTGTCTTATGTTCTTTTCCTCCATCTGTTTTGCCTACGGCAAAGATATACCGGCAGACCGTGTTGCGGTTGGCGGAATTCATCTATGGGATACAGTAAAAATGGTGCGTGACCTGCACGGCAGACCAACTCGTGTCGAAGCCTGGTCCTACAGTGAACAACAAGAAGAGTGCCGCTTTGAATACTATGGTACCGGAAATGAATTGTGCGTCTCCCGCAAACAAGGGCGTATTATATTTCTGCGTGTAACCAGCAACAGCCAATGGGGCACTCCCGATAAAATCGGCATCGGCTCCTCTAAAGCCGACGTTCTCGCTATCTATGGGCCGTACGACCCACCTTATAGTGAAGAAAACCGCTATGTTTATTTTACTAAAAACGGTAATTTAGGCTTTGGTTTTGAAAATGACAAAGTAAATCTTATAATACTTTCTTATGAATAAATTCGGATTAAAGAATAAATAGAATCTGATTAAAAAGCAACCCCTGCAAGCCGCGGTCAATATCATTTACCGACAATGGCTTACAGGGGTATTTTTATTTCTATTCTATCTTCCCTTCTTTTTTTAACCGGTTGACCGCACTTTCCATTGTCTGCATGCCGTATTGCGCTCCGGTCTGAATATAGGAATACATTTGCCCCGTCTCGCCTTTACGAATCAGATTGCGTATGGCAGGTGTCAGATGCATTACTTCTACAGCAGCAACCAATCCGCCCTCTTTCCCTGATAAAAGTTGCTGGGAAACGATAGCCTGCAAACTTTCAGCCAATTGGGTACGAATTTGTTTTTGTTTCTGTTCCGGGAAGCTGTCAATTATCCGATCCACAGTTTCTGCTGCGCTGCGGGTATGCAACGTAGCAAAAACCAGATGCCCTGTCTCCGCTGCCGTAACAGCGACTGTCATGGTTTCTGTATCCCGCATTTCTCCTACCATGATCACATCCGGATCCTGCCGCAACGCCGCCCGCAATCCTTCCGGGAAGCTTGTTGTATCTCTGCCGATTTCCCGCTGATGAAGCAGGCTCTTTACCGGCGCAAACCGGTACTCGATGGGGTCTTCCAGTGTCAGAATATGACAGGCGCGGTGTAGATTGATCTCCTGTATAACCGCAGCCAGGGTGGTGCTTTTCCCGGAACCTGTGGCTCCTGTTACCAGTACCAAACCGTCCTTCAAATACGCAAAGTTTCGTATACTTTCGGGCAGACCCAATTCCTGACAGCTGACGATTTTCCCCGGTATCAATCGGATGGCAGCAGTGAGGTTTCCGCCGCTGCGATATACATTAAACCGAAAACGCGAGCCGTCAGACATTGCATAGGCAAAATCACACTGCCCTTTTTCTTTCAGCTCCTGCTGCTGCGTTCCCGACAGCAGCTCCTCTATCATTGCGGCCAGATTATACTGCTCCCGATCTTTGTCCGGAGACAAAGGCCTGAGTTGCCCAGCAACCCGTATCACCGGAGGCGTATGTTCGCTTACATGAAGATCCGAAGCCTTTTGCCCGGCAGCGCGTTGCAGCAAATCATCCATCGCTTTTTTCATGACGCCGCACCTATGACACGCAATACTTCTCTGGGCGAAGTCTTTCCTTCCAGTATCTTGCGGCACCCATCTTCCTGCAGAGTACGAAAGGTCGGAAACGCTGTTTTAACAACTTGCAGCAGCTCGGTTTCTGTGGCGCCCTGTATGATTTTTTCTTTGACGGGCTCTCCTACCGGGAACACTTCCTGCACTGCGACCCGTCCTTTAAATCCTGACCCGTGACAGGCAGCACAGCCGTTTTCACAAAAAAATTGCTGTCTTTCACAGGCGGAAAGTCCGAAATACTTATATTCCCAACCCGTTATATCCGCATAATAGACTCCTTTACAGCGAGAACAAAGAGTTCGAACCAACCGCTGACTGACTACGCCCCGCAGGGCCGAAGCCAGCAGAAACGGCTCTACGCCCATATCCAGCAGTCGGGCAATCGTCCCTGCTGCCGTATTCGTATGCAGCGTACTGAACACCAAATGTCCGGTCAAGGCCGCCTGAATACTGATCTCCGCTGTTTCTCCGTCGCGGATTTCCCCCACCATGATGATATTGGGATCCTGGCGCAAGATAGAACGCAGGCCTCTGGCAAATGTCAGGCCCGTCCGCGCATTGACTGCCACCTGATTGAGCCCGTCTATGCGATACTCCACCGGATCCTCTACGGTGATAATGTTCCGTGCCGGAGAATTCAGCTCCATCAATGTAGCGTAAAGCGTTGTTGTTTTGCCGCTTCCCGTTGGCCCTGTCAGGAGTATAAGTCCATGCGATGCCCGATACATCGCACGATATAATGCCAGATTTTCCGAAGTAAAATTCAATTCTGCCAAACTGAGTTTTTGCGCTTCCCCGTCTAATATGCGAATAACTAATTTTTCGCCTAAAATCGTGGGCAATGAAGAAACACGCAGATCAATCCTCCGCCCTTCTACGGTTACCTGAGAACGACCGTCCTGGGGCAGACGTTTTTCGGCGATATCCATTCCCGCCATCAGTTTCACGCAGGAAACCAACGCATTATGCCTCGCGCCGGAAAGACTTTGCATCTGCTGCAGTACACCATCGATTCGATACCGTATCCGGCTCTTTTCCGTACCCGGTTCCAGATGAATATCACTGGCATTTTCCTGCACACCTTGTGCGATGATAGAATCCAGCAGACGTAAAATCGGCGCATCCTCTGTGTTAAGTTGTAAATTAAGCAATACAAGAATCCTCCTTTTCGTGAATTGATTTAGTAGAACCCTGTAAAACCAAAAAACACCTCCTAAGATAAGTTTGTATTTTATTATATCAGTTTTAAGCCTGCTTTGCCATCCGTCAGTATTTCATATTAAAATTTACTATTTGATAATTAATTACTTAATTAAAATAAATTCTTATATATTCTTCTTTGCTTTTCCCTGTATCCCTGTTATAATAAATTTGTTACGCCAACCACCGTAACAACACACAGACATTGCGTGCGTACCATGGGAGGTCACGCATGCGTTTACTTAAAACTGCAACTATTTTCCTGTCTCCTGTTATACAGGGAGGCCTTGTTTTGTTGCTCTTCACAAGTCTTTTTACTGGCTGTCAAAATGCGGAAAGCAGAACATCCGGCCCGTTGCCGGCAACGGAATCTACCCCATTTGCCGCTCCTTCCGCAAGTGCTGCCGCCTCTGCGAAGCAACAGACCCTCACCTTGCCAAACGAAATGTCTTCAGAATCTGCATCGACGGACAAGACAGTACCGACCGGTGAACAGGGAAATACCCAAAAAGAAAAACCGGAGACCTTTTTACAAAAGAAGGGCTCTGGTATTTTATTGCCTGAAAACATTGTTACAGATCTGCGGGATCCTTTTACCCCTCCCGTCGCTTATTTACACGAAGAGAAAAAGAATTCCCCCGGTTTATCATCAAGTGCTGCTGCGTATCCCGAACAATCCGGTACTCCACCCGCTACCGGCAGCACAGGCCCCACCGCTGCTATAATGCAAACTGCCGCCTGCTCTCGGAGACTGAGCGATGACAGCGGCACTCGTCAACAGCTGCATACCGCTGCCTTGAATTATGCCCGGGCAGAAGAACTGGCAAAAGTGCTGACCACTCTCTTTCCCGGCAGCAAACTGGCGGCGGACCCCGTTACCAATACAGTATTGTGCACCGGTAACGCCTTACAGACGAAACAGTTCAAAGAAGCGCTGAATCTATTGGATAAAGCAGGACAGCAAGTGACGTTAGAAGCCAAAATTCTGGCCATCAACAAAAGCGCAGAAAAAGATCTGGGCCTTAACTGGAATTGGGATATATTGCCTCGCTATCCCACAGCCTCCTCGGAAAACAAGGCCGTTGGAGGTGCAAAGAGCGCCGACAGCGCCAATGACTATCCGGGGCATTTACGTCTGGGAAAAAATACCCGTGCGCAATTTAATTTTTATGCCACTTTGCATGCCCTTCTTACCAGCGGCAAAGCCAAAGTTCTGGCGACCCCCAGCATTATCACCATACCGGGCAAGGAAGCCGGTATTTTTATCGGCAGTCACATCCCCGTGGTCACAGAAAAATACAACAATGGTCAATCTTCTTATGCCACAGAGTATCTGGATGCCGGCATTAAGTTAACCTATACCCCCATCGTCAGTCAGGATGGACTGATCACTGCGACCGTTCATACCGAGGTCAGCACGCCGGCATTGGTCAGCGAGTTGAAAAACTACCGCATCAACAGCCGTACCGCCGATACTAACGTACGCATGAAAAATGGCGAGACTTTGGTAATCGGCGGCCTGCTCAGTGAAGAAGAACAAAACCGCCTGCAGCAAATCCCGCTACTTTCCAAAATCCCGCTTCTCGGCGAATTATTTAAACATCGCTATTCTGTTAAAACAAAAACGGAGGTCATCATGCTGTTAACGCCCTATCTGACAGAGCCCGGCAAGGCGCCCGTCATTTATGATCAAAAGCTTGCAGAAATGTTGCCACCGCCGCCTTTACGTCAGCCTGACCCAAAATTGCGCTGATCACGGCGGCTCCTTCAGCGCCGGCCTGCAACACAGCAGGATAATTTTCTGCCGTCACACCGGCGATGCCCACGACCGGAATTTTCACAGTTTCGCAAATCAAGCGCAACCCTTCCAATCCCAAGGGAACGGTATCCTTTTTCGTAGCGGTAGTAAAAACGGCACCGCATCCCAGGTAATCGGCCCCGTCCCGTTGCGCTTTTATCGCTTCCGCCACGTTATGAGCGGTAGCGCCGATCAGAAAATCCGGTCCTGCCAGTTTCCGTGCTTCCGCCACAGGAAGATCCGACTGCCCCAGATGCACTCCATCCGCTCCGGCTAACAAGGCAATATCCAGACGGTCATTGACCAACAGCGGTACTCCATACTGATGACACAGTGTCCGTAAGGCTACGGCTTTTTGCAGCATGGCTCCGCCCTGTCCGTTCTTTTCCCGATATTGTACCAGCGTCACGCCTGCCTGCAAAGCCTCTTCCACTGTCCGGAACAGATCTTTACCCTGCAGGCATTCCTCATCTGTGATCAGATACAATTTTACATTCAGCGCCTGCCCCATAGTCGTTACTCCCGTCCTTTCCTGTTCAGTTAGCCCGTTCAGGATTTAAATTGTCCATAATCAAATTCCATTTATCGATCACGTGGTACACACTGTCAAACAGACGCGCTTTAAACAGGCCCGGTCCATCTTTTTTCTCCAAAAGACCGGCTGCAAGCTCAGCCGCCTGGCCCATAATAATCAGTCCCAGCATAGCCCCTTCCAGCTTTTCGTCGGCTACGGCTACACAGGCGGCCACTACGGTCGTCGTCATACAACCTGCGCCGGTAATGCGGGTCATCAGCGGATGTCCCCCATTGATCATCAATGCGTGCAGCCCGTCGCTGATATAATCCACCTGCCCGGTCATCGCGACCACGCAGTTATATTTCTGCGCTGTTTCTTTCACCGTCTTCAATGCGTCCGCCTGATCCGGCGTACGCAGATTATCTACGCCGCGTTCCTGCGCTTCTTCCTGCAGTAAGGCTCTGCATTCGCTGTAATTGCCCCGCACAACAGTGATTTTGTGATCCTTTAACAGTTTCAGCGCAAAATCCAAACGAGTACGGCTGCTCATAACGCCGACCGGATCCAGGATCACAGGAATTTTATTTTCAGAAGCTGCTGCCGCCGCGATTTCCATGGCCTTTTTCCGATCCTGACTCAAGGTTCCTAAATTAAGCACCAGCGCATCGCTGCCGGCAGTTATATCCGCCACTTCTTCCGGCGCATCTGCCATAACAGGCGACGCGCCTGCCGCCAAGGCAATACCGGCGCAGTCTCCGGCTGTCACATAGTTTGTAATATGGTGCAGCACCGGCTTCACACTCTGTAAGTCCTCAATGATCTGTTTAAATTCGCCCTTCATATTCATGGTTCCAATATCCCTGCTTTCTTATATAAATCGACAAAATGGTGGGTAGGGCCGCAGCCATTCCCCAGTTCAATGCCGTAACGGATTGCTGTCGTCACATAGTCTTTGGCTGCTTTTACCGCTTCCGGCAAAGATAACCCTCTGGCCAGATTTGCCGCCAGTGCGCTGGATAAAGTACAGCCGGTACCGTGGGTATTCTTCGTTTCAATACGCTGTCCCGGCAGCCACAGGCTTTCCTGCCCATTAAACAGATAGTCGTCCGCCGTGCTGCCTTCCAGGTGCCCGCCCTTGACCAGAACCGCTTTTGCTCCCAAGGCAAGAATCTTCTGCGCAGCGTCTTCCATCTCTTTTTCTGTCTTTATGGCAAATCCGCAAATGGCTTCCGCCTCCGGCAAGTTCGGGGTCACCAGCGTAGCCAAAGGCAACAGTTCCTCAACCAATGCCCGACAGGCTTCCGGCTGCAGCAGCGGATAGCCGCTTTTCGAAATCATAACCGGGTCCAACACCACAATGGCCGGTTTCCATTTCCGAAGCCCCGCGGCAATCGCCCGGATACTTTCGCTGCGGGATACCATTCCTATTTTTACACCGTCGACCCGAATATCACTGAACACGGCATCCATTTGGGCCGTGATCACTTTCGGCGTGATATCCTGTACCAGCGTCACACCACAGGTATTTTGCGCCGTCACCGCAGTAATGACGCTCATGCCAAAGGTACCGTGTGCCGCAAACGTCTTCAGATCCGCCTGGATCCCTGCGCCGCCGCTGCTGTCGCTGCCGGCGATTGTGAGCAGTCGTTTCATAAAAACTCCTTTCCGTAAACAGCTACGATAATAGGGCATTATTTATTACATAATTTCGTTTAAATTCGTTTCAATAATAAGGCCCGTACTCTTTTAAAGTAAAAGACACGCAACGTAAAAGCGAAGAAAGCCCGGCTTGCGCCCTCTCTGAATCCTGCTATAACTAAGGGAGAGCCTTACCGCATGGCAGCTCTCCCCTCGCATTGCAAAATTATAGGATCTGTCGTCTTAGGTCATGTCCATCTTCTTACGTCAAATTTGTAACGCTTGATCCTGCACAATATGCAATCAAGCGTTGTTTATCTCAATCTGTACCCAAAGACACTCTATCGTTTACAAATTATAAATGCGCTTTCACCATAGCCGCAACCCGTTCACCGGTAAGTCCATACTGTTTCATAACCACGTCTCCGGGAGCGGAAGCGCCGAACCGGTTAATGCCCAACACACGGCTTTCACTGCCGGTATAGCGAGACCAGCCCAAAGTCACACCGGCTTCTACCGCAAAGGTAGGCACATAATTCGGCAACACGCTTTCCTTATAAGCGTCGCTCTGCTGTTCAAATACTTCCATGGAAGGCATGGAAACAATAGCAACATCAATGCCTTCTTCCGCCAGCAACTTCTGTGCTGCCAGGGCAATCGTTACCTCGGAACCGGTGGCGATCACTATCGCTTTAGCCAGTTCTTTAGCCGGGCTCAGCACATAGCCGCCTTTTAACGCTCCGTCAGCTACCGCAGCGGCATATTCATGCAATACAGGCAGATTCTGACGGCTCAGGCACAGGGATGTCGGCCCGTTTTTATGTTCCACCGCATATTTCCAGGCCGCCGCTGTTTCCAGTGCATCTGCCGGACGAAAAACAATGGAATTGGGAATCAGCCGCAGACTCATCGTCTGCTCAATCGGCTGATGGGTCGGTCCATCTTCCCCCACGGCAATGCTGTCATGCGTCAATACAAAAATGGACTGAATGCCCATCAAGGCTGCCATACGAATCGTAGGACGCAGAAAATCAGAAAATACCAGGAAGGTAGCGCCAAAGGGAATCAGCCCGCCATGCAGCGCCATGCCGTTTACCACACAGCCCATACCGTGTTCCCGTACACCAAAGTGAAGATTACGACCGCTGCGATTTTCTTTTGAATAATAGCTGCAGGCCTTCATCACCGTTTTATTGGAAGGGCCTAAATCGGCGCTGCCGCCTGCCAGTTCAGGAATCTGTTCCGCCAGCTTCTGCAAAACATCTCCGGATGCGCTGCGGGTGGCCACGGAAGTTTTTCCCGCAAATAAAGCGGCCAGTTCCGCATAATCAACCGTACGGTTGCCGGACAACGCAGCCAGCAATTCCTCCACCAACTCCGGATATTGTTCGCCATACTCTTTGACCAGTGTATTCCAGGCAGCTTCGGTTTCCGCACAAACAGCGGCCTTTGCCGCAAAATATTCTTTTACTTCATCCGACACCACGAAGCTCCGGGCTGGATCCCAGCCGGCGGCCTCTTTTGTCGCTTTCAACGCATCCGCGCCCAAAGGTTCTCCATGCGCGGAGGGACTGTCCTGCTTCGGACTGCCAAAACCGATGTGCGTCCGTACAATAATCAGACTGGGATGTTCCGTATCCGCCTGGGCTTCTTTGACCGCCGCTTCCAACGCAGCCAGGTCTTCGGAGCTTTCTACCCGCAGAACCTGCCAGCCATAAGCTTTAAAACGCGCTTCCACATTTTCCGTAAAGGCAATATCCGTAGTGCCTTCAATGGTAATCTTATTATCATCATACATGTAAATAATCTTACCCAGGCCTAATGTTCCTGCCAGAGATGCGGCTTCTGAAGAAACTCCCTCCATTAAATCCCCATCTGAACAAATGCCATACGTGTAGTGGTCGATCACATTAAATCCCGGCTTATTAAATTTAGCGGCCAGCATGGTTTCGGCAATAGCAAAGCCCACACCCATAGAAAAACCATGCCCTAAAGGTCCGGTGGACAGATCCACGCCCGGCGTCACGCTGTATTCCGGGTGTCCCGGCGTACGGCTGCCCCACTGGCGAAATTGTTTCAATTCATCCAGGGTCAGATCATAGCCCGCTAAATGCAGCATAGCATAAAGCAGTGCAGAACCATGACCCGGGGAAAGAATAAAACGATCCCGGTCAAACCATTTCGGATCAGCCGGATTATAACACATGAATTTATCCCAGAACGTAAACATTAACGGCGCTGTACCCAGCGGCAGACCCGGATGCCCGGAATTCGCCTTCTCCACTTCATCAGCAGCCAAAAAACGCAATGTTTCCACACAAGATTTCTGAATTGATTCCATTGTTTCCTCCCAAACAGACAGTGCACAGTTGCTGCGCAAAATTTATTTATAGACATAAGTATTATAACATTTGTTACAAGAGGCAACAAGGGATACTTGACTAACCCAATAGCTAAATTTTTCAAATTAAGGCGCATTAAAATTGCCTGCCAAACTACATGGCAGGCAATTTACATAGCAAGCACTTATTTTTTGTACTGCGCAACAGATACCAAAGTCATCCAAGTCACAAATTATTGTTCTTTCTCTTTGGCTGCGGCAATGATCTGCTCCGCCATTTTAGCGGGAACGTCTTCATAATGATCGAACTTCATTTCAAAAGTACCCAGGCCCTGGGTCAGTGCCCGCAGATCCACGGAATATTCCATGATTTCCGCATAAGGCACCTGCGCTTCTACCCGGCTCATGCCGTCTTCTATGCTCTGCATGCCTAAAATACGGCCCCGTTTGGAGTTCAGGTCGCCAATTACGTCGCCCATCATGCTTTCTGCACAATTTACATACAGGTTATAGTAGGGTTCCATCAGAACCGGTTTTGCCTGTTCCATAGCGCTCTTGAACGCGATGCTGGAAGCCATCTTAAAGGCCATTTCCGAGGAGTCTACCGGATGGTAGGAACCATCCACCAGCGTGATCCGCAGATCTACTACGGGATAGCCAGCCAGCACACCATGCTGCATGCATTCGATCATCCCTTTTTCAACGGCCGGGATGTACTGGCGGGGTACAGCACCGCCGAAAATTTTATCCACAAACTCAAAACCGCTGCCCGGCGGCAGGGGTTCCATATCGATCACTACATCGCCATACTGACCGTGCCCGCCGGATTGTTTTTTATGTTTGCCCTGTACATGCGCGGTGCCCCGTATTGTTTCCCGATACTCTATGACGGGAGCCCGTAAGTCGGCTTCGACACCAAATTTACGTTTCATGCGTTCCATAATGATTTCAATATGCTGATCCCCCATGCCGCTGATCAGGGTTTCTTTTGTCACCGTATTGCGACTTACGATAATAGTCGGATCTTCATCGGTCAAACGGCTCAATGCATTAGAAATCTTATCTTCTTCGCCTTTTTTCTTGGCAGAGATCGCCCGTGTGTACATAGGCAACGGAAACGCAATCGGCGCAAACAGCACCGGAGTATTTTTATCGCTTAAAGTATCGCCGGTTGCCGTAAACTGCAATTTCGAGGTTACGCCGATATCGCCGGCGGTGATTTCCGTCATGGGAATCTGATTTTTGCCCCGCATGGTAAATACGCCGGCTACTCTTTCTTCTTTTTCGCGGCTGGCGTTATACACCGTGCTGTCGGATTTTATTGTGCCGGAGAACACGCGGATAAAGCTTAAACGCCCTACAAAGGGGTCAGAAGTGGTCTTGAATACCAACGCTGCCATAGGAGCGCCTGCGTCTTTAATTTCCGTTTCGCCGGTCGCCACATTGGTCACCGTAAAGTCATTCAGAATGGCCGGATATGTATAATCGATGATGGCATTCATGGTACGACCCAAGCCAATATTTTTCACAGCGCTGCAGCAGATCATGGGGAAAATGATGGCCTGCCGGATGCCTTTGATCAGGCATTTACGGATTTCTTCATCGCTGATGGTTTCGCCTTCCAGATAACGCATCATGCAGTCATCGTCCGCTTCTACGGCAGCTTCTACCATCTTTTCATGCATTTCTTCCGCATACGCTTTTAATTCTTCCGGGATTTCAATTTCATCAGAACCGTTGCCATTTTTGCGATAGGCTTTCATCTTGACGCAGTCGATAACTCCTTCAAAGTTATCTTCTTTGCCCAGGGGGAGTTCCAGAGGCAGTACTTTCTTCCCGAATTTACCCCGCAGGTTATTCAGGATACTGTCAAAGTCAGCATTTTCACGATCCATTTTATTGACCAGGATAATGCGGGGCAAGTGCGCTTCTTCCGCTAATTTCCAGCACTGTTCCGTGCCCACCTGCACACCGGCAGTGGCGCTGACTACGATCAACGCGCTGTCTACCGCACGAAAAGCACCCTTTACTTCCGCTACGAAGTCCGCAAAACCGGGTGTATCGATAAAGTTAATCTTGCTGTCACGCCATTCTACCGGCGCCAGCGTCGCATTAACAGAAACTTTACGTTTAATTTCTTCCGGCTCAAAGTCCGTGGTGGCAGCCCCATCTTCTACTTTGCACATTCTGTCGATCGCGCCTGAGCGATACAGCAATGCTTCTGTAACGGATGTGGTTCCGGCTCCACCGTGTCCCACAATGGCCACATTTCTAATTTTGTCGCCTGTATACGCTTTCATAAAAAATCCCCCTTTTTCGCAAATGTTCTATACGCAATATATTCGCTGTACAGGCAGGTTTTCCTGCTTTTTGCGGAAAAGAGGGAGTAAGTTTTTTAATTTTTACAAAAGTGTAACGAACGTAACAGTATCGGGGTTATATTATTGCCCGGCGTATTGATAACTTGCATTCAAAACAGCTTTTTCAGATACATAAGGCCTAACGCAGCCAGGGTCTTACTGTCAAATAACAGCCCGTCCTCCACCATAGGCCGCAATTTTGCAACGGGAATGGCTTCCACCGAAATAAACTCATCCGCGTCGGTATGCTGTTCATGTTTGTGCAGGTCTTTCGCCGCGTAAAGATAAATCACTTCATTGGTAAAACCGGGCGTCGTGGCGATGGGGCCCAAATATTCCCAGGTATCCGCTTCGTAGCCGGTTTCTTCGGACAGCTCCCGGCGAACGCACTGTGCCGGCGTTTCCCCCGGATCGATCTTGCCGGCAGGTATCTCATACATCACCGTGCCCATCGGATGACGGTACTGCTTGACAAAGATAATGCGGCCGTCAGGCAACACAGGAACGACGGCCACCGCTCCCTGATGATCGGCCATTTCACGGGTCGCCGTATTGCCATTGGGCAGGCGCACCGTATCTACATGTACATAAAGCAATTTGCCGGCGAAAACCGGCTCACTGCTGACAAAAACTTCATCTAATTTCGGATCATGAAATTTTTTCAGATTCATCTTACTGCCCTTATTCCTCTCTTTTTGGGAAATCCAAACACATCGTGGCCTGACACCGGCAATACCGGGAAGTTCCGATCCCGTTAACGACGTTTTTTATAAACGCATCACTTTCTGGCCGCATCAAAGCCCTGTGTCTTGCACTTCTCCGCCGCTGCCAAAAGCTCTTTTGCCGTATTGCGCGCAGCTTCCGTCACATGGTCGCCCGCGGTCATTCGCATCAGTTCTTCGACGCGTCCCGCTTGTCCCAAAACATCCAGATGAGTCGCCGTCCGTCCCTGTTCCGCTTCCTTGCGGATCTGAATATGACGGTCGGCAAAAGCCGCGATCTGCGGCAGGTGGGTGATACAGAGGACCTGTCCCCGCTGCGCGATCAAAGCCATTTTTTCAGCCATTTTCTGGGCAGTAACGCCGCCCACACCTGTATCAATCTCATCAAAGACCATCGTTCCCACACTATTTAAATCGGTAAGTACCGTTTTCAAGGCCAGAGCCAGACGACTCAGTTCGCCGCCGGAAGCGACCTGCGCTAAAGGACGCAACGGCTCGCCCAGATTGGCGGAAAAAAGAAATTCCATTTGGTCCCTGCCTATCTCGCCAAAGGTTTCTTTTGCCTGAAAGCCAATGGAGAAACGTCCGTCAGGCATAGCCAGATCGCGAATATGGCGCACTACGCCGGCACAAAGCTGTTCCGCATATTTTTTGCGCGTTTTGGTCAGGGCTGTTCCTGCTTTTTCTAAATGGGAGAAGGCGATCTGCACCTCTTGTTTTGCCTTACTGATTCCGGCTTCCAGATTCTGCAATGCCTCATACTGCTCCCGGGCCGTTGCCAGATAAGCCAACACGGTTTCTTCCCCTGCGCCGTATTTTTTTTGCAGACGGTATAACAGGTCCAGACGCTCCTGTACCTGTACGACACGGGCTTCATCCAAGCCGCCCCGATCTAAAAGATCGCTCAGTCGGCTTCGCAAGTCATCCGCCGCGATCCAGGCGCTGTCCGCTTCTTCGTAAAGCGGCTGCAGTTGTTCATCGTAGCGCAAAGCGCAGGACAATTGCTCCCTGACTTCCGCCAAATGCTCCAGGGCGCCGCCCTCCCGATCCAACTCGGTATGAGAGGCATGAAGGGCCTCCATGATTTTACCGCTGTGTTGGAGCACTTTAGCTTCCCGGCGCAAATCTTCCTCTTCCCCGGGTTTCAGCCCGGCCGCTTCAATTTCCTGAATCTCCCATGCCAGACGGTCCAACAAACGTTCTCTGTCGCTTCCCTGTCTTTCCAGAGCATCCAGTTTCGCCTGCGCCGAACAAAACGCCTGATATACTTCTTTATAGACTGCCACAGCATTTTGCGTTTCCTGACCACCGAAGCTGTCCACCAGCTCCCTCGGTGTCTGCGGTTGAAGCAAAGCCTGATTTTCATGTTGCCCGTGAATATCCACCAACAAAGAACTGAATTTTTTCAATACGGAAAGCGGTACCTGCACGCCGTTAATGCTGCTTTGGCTTTTCCCTGCCGCGGTTACCTGCCGTTTTAAAAAAAGACTTTCCTCCGCTTCAATGCCCTGTTCCTGCAATAAAGTTTCGATCCGGGCATCCGCTGCCCCATCAAATACCGCCTGTACCCAGAATCCTTCCGTACCGGAGCGGACCATTCCGGCGGAAGCGCGGGCGCCCAGAACAATACCGAACGCATCGATCAAAATGGATTTACCGGCCCCCGTTTCTCCGGTAAATACATTAAGTCCCGGGGTAAAGGCCACTTTCGCATCTTCAATTAAAGCAAAGTTATGCACATGTAAAGACTGCAACATTATTTCAATATCCTTACCTTCTACATTTATTCTTTTACTTGTCTTTAGTAATAGTAATTCTGCTCTTGCTCTCGCAATTATTCTTCCCCGTTGTCAACGCCCCGCTTTCCTCCCGGGACGCGCTTGCCCGCCAGGCTACGTAAAGGGGTCGGTCGTATGCTCCAGACCAAAATAGCGGATAAATTCCGGCGCGCTGTCGGGAGAATCCAGAGCAGTGAAGATCGTATCGTCACCGGCTACCGTTCCCAGGACCGAGGGGCACTTCATGCTGTCAATGACAAAAGCGACGCCGGAGGCAGTGCCCGGCAGCGTATGAAGCACCACCAGATTACCGCCGCACCGCACGTTGATCACAGATTCCCGCAAGGTACGTTCCAGTTTTTCCGGAGTCAGGGAATGGTTGCGCTCTTTGGGAAAGGCATAGCTGTAACCGCCGCGCACATTGGGGACTTTGATCAACATCATTTCTTTAATATCCCGGGACACCGTGGCCTGCGTCACATTATAACCCCGTTCCAACAACGCTTTAGCCAAATCTTCCTGCGTTTCAATATTCTGCATTTCAATAATCTGACGAATTAATTGGTGTCTTTCCTTTTTCATAAACGCATCCTCACATATCTCGTATTAATTTTTCCTGCCAGGTCTCGTAATAACTCCGCTGAATCAGTCGGATCAGGCGCATCGTACACTGGCTGCGCGTGATCTTCACCACATCATTTTGTTCTATGTCACAGATGGGAAGCCCATCGGCAGAAAGACTTAAGCTACAAAGATTTCTGGGCAAAAGGCGGATCTGAATTTCTTCCGAAGCGGGAATAATCAGCGGTCGAGCGGAAAGATCATGAGCGCAGATTGGCGTAATGATCATCACATCCATCCCCGGTTGCACCAAAGGGCCTCCGGCGGACAGGGAATAGGCGGTGGAACCGGTGGCGGTAGAAATGATCAGGCCATCGGCAGCGTAGCGTCCGGAGGGTTTGCCGTTAATAAACAAGCCCATGTGATTGATTGTAGAAAGATTGCCGCGGGCCGCGACAAATTCGTTAATCGCCAATTCCGTTCCGGATTTTTGTTTTCCCCCCTCAAAGACCTGGGACTGAAGGAGAAAACGCTCTTCCATCGTATACTTTCCCGCCACCAATCTGGACAGGGCCTCTTCCAAGCCTTCAAATTCCACTTCCGCCAAAAAACCTAAATGACCGAAATTGATGCCAAAGACCGGCACACCTAACGGGACCAGTTCTCTGGACATACGCAGAAAAGTGCCGTCGCCGCCCAGTGAAACAGAGGCATCCAAAGCCGAAGACGCCCCTGCAAAAGTTTCCGTTTGATATTCGGAAGCCAGCATTTCCGGCAGTACCACATGGATTTTATATTTACGACACAAAGCCAGGACCGCCTCAAAATGAATCCGGACTTTGACTATATTCATATTTGGAAAAATTCCCAACCGCAAATTTTCTTTCATCATTTTATCCTTTATTATCCAGAATCGCATGGGATTCACTTACCAGGCGATCGATATCCGCCAGGGAAAGCCTCGTATCCGAAACGTTTTTCGCCGGCGTTGCTGTCAGATAGAGCAGGTATTCAATATTACCCTCCGGACCTTTCACCGGCGAATAGTCAAGGCCGCCGATGCCAAACCCTTCCTGTTCCGCAAAAGCGATGATACGGCGCAGCACTTCTTTATGTACCGCCGGATCACGCACCACACCTTTTTTCCCCACGTTTTCTTTGCCCGCTTCAAACTGCGGCTTTACCAGGGCAATGACAAACGCGTCCGCGGCCAACAGCTTGCGCACGGCAGGCAATATCTTCTCCAGGGAAATAAACGCGACATCGATGGAAGCGGCTTCAATCGGCTCCGGCAGACTATCGGCCTCCAACAGTCGGGCATTCGTGCGTTCCATATTGATGACCCGGGGATCATTCCGCAGCTTCCAGTCCAGTTGCCCGTAGCCCACATCGATCGCATAGACACGGACGGCCCCGTTTTGCAATGCGCAATCCGTAAACCCCCCTGTTGAGGCGCCGATATCAGCCATCACCTTCCCTGCAACAGAAACGGGGAACTTTTGCAGCGCCTTTGCCAACTTCAGGCCGCCCCGACTGACATAGCGCAACTGATCGCCCAGAATACGAATCTTCGCGCCCTCTTTGACCGAAGTGCCCGGTTTATCTATCTTCATTTCGTCTACCAGGACCTGTCCGGCCATGATCGCCGCCTGCGCCCTGGAACGGGTCTCAAACAGCCCCTGCTCCGTCAGATAGGCATCCAGGCGAAGTTTTGCTTTTTTTTCCATAACAGATCCCCAAACTTTATTTTGTTAAATGGTCGGCCACCTTAGCCGCCATCTCTTCTGCGGTCAGTCCCAGATCCTGCAGCAACTGTTTAATTTCGCCCTGCGGCACAAATTCATCCGGAATACCAAAATTCAATATTTTGGTGGTTCCCAGCAGCTCCTGCCGGTTTAAAGAAGCCGTCACCGCAGCGCCAACGCCGCCCGCCAAAGCGCCTTCTTCCAAAGTAACGATAAAGTGTGTCTCAATGGCTTCTTCCCGCAATAACGCTTCATCCAGCGGTTTGGCAAAACGCATATTGATCACACCGGCGGAAATACCGGAAGCGGCTAACAACTCCGCCATTTTTTCCGCCTTTTGCACCATAGTGCCAATCGCCCACAGAGAAACCTGAGAACCATCCCGCAGCTTTTCCGCTTTGCCAATCGGCAGAACGCGCATCGGTTCGGTACAGTCCACGCCTAAACCGCTGCCTCTGGGGTAACGTAAAGCAATAGGTCCCGCCTGATATTCCATCGCCGTAAGCAACATGTGGCGCAGTTCATTTTCATCTTTAGGAGCCATCAGGACCATATGCGGCATGGGCAACAGGTAAGCGTAATCAAACACTCCGTGGTGCGTATAACCGTCATCGCCCACCAACCCGGCCCGGTCCAGGCATAATTTGATGGGTAAATGCTGCATACATACATCATGCAACACCTGATCATAGGCCCGCTGCAGGAAGGTTGAATAGATCGCGGCCACCGGCTTCATGCCCTGAGTAGCCAGCCCTGCTGCAAAGGTTACGGCATGCTGTTCGGCAATCCCTACATCGTAAAATCGTTCCGGGAATTTTTTCGCAAACCCCGAAACACCGGTACCATCCGGCATCGCGGCGGTAATTGCGACAATGCTCCGATCCTGTTCCGCCAGTTCATTCAGCGTTCTGCCAAATACATCGGTATATGCGGGAGGAGCCGCAGGATTGGAAATTTTATTGCCCGTAGCAATATCAAAAGGGCCGGTACCATGGAATTTATTGGGACTTTTTTCTGCCGGCGCATAGCCTTTGCCTTTTTGGGTGATCACATGGATTAACACGGGCCCTTCTTCTTTTTTCGCCGCCATTAACAGCGGAATCAACGCCTCCATATCATGGCCGTCTACCGGGCCAAGATACTTGATTCCCAGCTGTTCAAACACGGAACTGGGAAGTACCAGTGTTTTTACACCGCTTTTTACGCGCTCGATCGCACCCAGTACATCCTGTCCGAAATCCAGGGTGTTCAACCACCCTTCCACATCGTGTTTTAAGCGATTATACGTTTCGCCGGTACGCAACTGATAGAGGTATTGCGACATGGCCCCCACATTTTTCGAGATGGACATTTCATTATCATTCAGGATGATGATCATGCGGCGTCTTGTATCCCCTACATGATTCAACGCCTCAAAAGACATGCCGCCGGTCATAGCGCCATCCCCGATCAGCGCCACCACATGGAAATCTTCCCCTTTTAAATCCCGGGCAGTGGCAATCCCATCCGCCGCCGAAATAGACGTAGATGAATGTCCCACGCCAAATGCGTCGTGTTCGCTTTCCTGCCGCTTTGGGAAGCCGGAAAGGCCTTTATATTGCCGCAAGGTAGGAAAACGATTTTTACGGCCGGTCAGAATTTTATGAATATAGGCCTGGTGCCCCACATCAAAAATCAGTTTGTCCTTCGGCGAATCAAAGACCCGATGCAGAGCCAGTGTCAGTTCCACCACACCTAAATTCGGCGCCAGGTGGCCGCCATTTTTGGCAACTACCTCTATAATCAGCTGACGGATCTCTGCCGCCAGCTGCTGCAGTTCTTCCATCGTTAATATTTTTAAATCAATCGGACTGTTCACCCGATCAAGGATTTTATCAGTGGACATTCCTCTCCGCCTCTCAACACATTTCATTTGTTACGATGACACATCATCTTGGCGATTTCCCGCAATGCTTCCGCTTTTTCGCCAAAGGAATCCAGGCACCGCATGGCTTCTTCCGTAGTTTCTTCCGCCATTTTCTTAGCGCCTTCTAAACCAAATAGCGTAACATAGGTGGATTTATGGTTTTTTTCATCGCTGCCGATGGGTTTTCCCAGTTCTGCTTCCGTACTGGTCACATCCAAAATATCGTCTTCGATCTGAAAAGCCAGCCCGATCAACTCGGCAAACCGGGTCAGCGCCAAAAGCTGCTCATCCGTAGCGCCGCCCAAATGAGCGCCGCCCCGAATGGCCGCAATAAATAAAGCACCGGTCTTCCCTTCGTGGAGCGTCTTCAGTTCTTTGGCCGAGATCTGCTGTCCCTCGGAAGCCAAATCCAGAGCCTGTCCGCCCACCATGCCGAAATTACCGGCGCACATAGCGGTTTCATGGGCCATCTCTACCAGTGTGGAAGGCGCTACATTGCGTTGCTCCAACAGAACCTCAAAGGCCAGTGTTAAAAGCCCGTCGCCTGCCAAAAGCGCCATCGCTTCTCCGTATACCTTGTGATTGGTAAGACGTCCCCGGCGGTAATCATCGTTATCCATACAAGGCAAATCATCGTGGATCAGGGAATAAGTATGGATCATCTCCAGCGCGCAGGCTGCCGGTAAATAATCATAACCATTCGCCCCTACGGCATCGGCCGCTGCCATTAAAAGGATCGGGCGCAACCGTTTCCCCCCTGCCAGAAGGCTGTATTTCATCGCTTCATCTACCGTAGAAATACCGGGCTTTCCCATCCGTTTTTCCAAAAAACTGTCTACCAGTTTTTTGCGACTGTCATAATATTGCTGAAAATCCATTATTCTTCCTCCCAAAGCGCAGCGCCGGAACTTTCTTCCCGCTCCGGTTCAGAGTCGGGTTCTTCAAAGTCTTCTTCCCGAAAATCATCTTCCCTTTCCGGATCCACGACTAATTTTTTTACGGCCGCTTTCGCTGCATTCAATTTTTCCAGACAGATTTTACTGAGCTCGGTGCCTCTTTGAAATTCGGTGATCGCATCTTCCAACGGCAAATCGCCATTTTCCAGTTTTTCTACCGCTGCTTCCAATTCCGCAAGGGCTTCTTCAAATTTAAGGTTTTTCACCGTTTTCTTCGTTGCCATGATCTTTATCCCTTTCTACCTGCTGAATCACAGAATAAATCGTACCATCATAAAGTTTTGTCCGGATCTCAGCGCCCCAGCCCACGTCAGCCACTGATTTAATCAGCTGACCGGACTCCCCCAGAGTAACAGAATAGCCTCGGGCCAAAACGCCTAACGGGCTTACAGCCTGCAATCGTGCGGCTAACAGAGAAAGTCTTGTCTGTTTTTGCCGCAGCGTTGCCTCTATCGCCCGCGTCAGGTTTGTCTCCATTTCCTGCTGTCGCCTTGCCCCTGCCAACCAGAAGCCCGCTGCGTTACGCAGACTTTTATCCGCAGACTGCCAGCGTTGCTCCCGTTCAAGCAACATCCTTTCCGGACGCTGCAGCAGTCTGAGAGCCTGCTGCAAACGATACGCTCTGTTTTCTAAGCGAAGGGGCAACGTTTGCCGCAAGCGCATCAAGGCTTTATCCAATCGTTCCTCGGACCGTTCCAGCAAACGGGTCGGGTCACGCAGCAACGGACTGGCCGCCAATCGGAGATAAGCCGCATTACATTCGTCTAACTGCCGCAGCAGCGCCCGTTCCAAACGCTGACGGCTTTGAACCACCGTATGCAGCAGTATACTGCTGTCCGGTACTGCCATCTCTGCGGCCTGTGAGGGCGTCGCCGCCCGCTTATCGGCGGCAAAATCCGCCAGTGTAAAGTCCGTTTCATGTCCTACGGAAGAAATTACAGGAATTTGCGAAGCGGCTATTGCCCGCACCACCGGCTCTTCATTAAAAGCCCACAAATCTTCCATGGACCCGCCGCCGCGGCCCACGATCAATACGTCAGCCAGCTGCTTCCGATTCATAAAATCAATCGCATGGGCAATCTCTGCCGCAGCGCCTTTCCCCTGTACCAGCACCGGATACAAAAGCAAGCGAACACCGGAGTCCCGGTTTCGGGCCACTATGATCACATCCCGCACCGCCGCTCCGGCCGGCGAAGTAATGATGCCGATCCTTTGCGGATGAGCCGGCAACGGCTGTTTGCGCGTTTCGTCAAACAAACCTTCCGTAGCCAGCTTATTTTTTAATTTTTCGTACGCCTGCATCAAATCGCCGGTTCCTTCCGGCACCAGCAGGTCTGCATATAATTGATAAGCGCCATCCCGCTCATAGACGCCGATACGGCCAATGGCCACAACGGTAGCGCCATTCACAGGATCCGCGGTGAGACGCAGCGCCTGGCGGCGGAACATCACACACTTTAAAACGCCTGTTTTATCCTTCAGTGAAAAATAACAATGGCCGGAAGGATAGCGTTTAAAATTACTTACTTCCCCCCGTACCTGAACGTGGGCCACAGCGCCGCTGCCTTCCACCAGTTCTTTGATCAGCCGGTTTAATTCACCGACCGAATAGGTATATGCTTCAGTCATGGGCTTCCCCCTGTCGATACGCATAATGCGCGCAGCCGGCAGCGTTGTCGCCGCTGAAACGGCTTTCCGGCACCCATACACGGATCTGCCGTTTTGCCAGTTTTCCTTCTACCTGATGCCGGATCCACTGATTGGCGGAAACACCGCCGGTTAAGAGAACGTCTTTCACATCGTATTGCGCAGCAGCATTCCGAATCATACGGGTAAATGTTTCGGCCAGAACCCACTGTACCCCTAACGCCAGCTGTGCAGGCTCAGCGCCTTGTTGCAGCGCACGCAGCGCTGCCGTACAGGGACCGGATAAACTGACCCGGGTTTTATGTACGGACACAGGCAGTTCCACTCGTTCCAGCGCAGTTGCCGCCAACACTTCCAGCGCGGGTCCTGCGGGAAAAGAAAGCTGCAGCGCCACGCCGACCCGATCCACAAACTGCCCGGCATGCAGGTCGAGGCTCGTCCCCACCTCCGTCAACGCATAACTTCCTTTGTAAAGGCTTTCCCCTTGTTCCGCCGGCCGCTCCGCCATTAATAGGTCGGTCGTACCACCGGACGCATGAAGGGCCAAAAACCGTTTGCCGCAGGGACCGTGCACGGACCAGACCGCAGCCTCCAGATGATTTTCCTGATGGCTGATCTGCCATAAGGGAACGCGGTATAAAGCGCTTAACTCCCGGGCCAGACCCTGCCCGGCCAAAAAGGCGGGCATATAGGAATCTTCCCGCGGTCGGGGACGCGCTGAAACACCGATCCCTAAAATCCGAAACTCATGGTCTTTGACTGCATCTTCTACCAACTCCGGCAAATTCCGAATATGCTGATAGAGCATCTCCGATTGCTGCAGGCCACAGCGCCCCGGTTTCACTTTCAAAATACGCCGGGCCTCCGCTACCGCTGCCCCTGTGCGATTCATAAACAGGATCGACGTAGTATAACAGCTGGTATCAATGCCCAGATAAACTTCTTCTTTCATTTTTCTTCCCGCATCAATTTCCCCAATACCCCGTTCACAAAACGGGCCGATGCCTCTGAACCGAATAGTTTCGCCAATTCTACCGCCTCATTGATGGCCACGGTCACCGGAATTTTTTCCCTGGCAAACCGCATCTCGCAAATCGCCATACGTAAAATATTGCGATCGATACCGGGCATGCGTTTTACTTCCCAGTTGATCGCATATTTGCCGATTAACGCATCGATCTGTGCCAAATTAGCGACCGTACTTTGAAGCACGGATTTCGCGTAAGGAACGGCCTTTTGGGCCTCTTCCGCGTCGCCTTCATCCGCCTGGACTTCCAGCGCGACCTGTAAGGCGTCCTCCAATGCGGGCTGTTTCACAGGGTCCTGCTCGGAGCCTTGCGGTACCGATTCAGAATTTTCTTGGGTTCCGGTCAAAACCGTCTGAGACTCTTCCGCCGCATCAATGAAATCCATTTGGAACAAGCTTTGCAATACCATCTCTCTCGCTATTCTGCGAATCATCTACGTTCAGCCTCCAATTATCTATGATAACCCGGCGGCAGAAGCCGGTCCAGCCACTCCACCAGATCTTCTTTTTTGTCAATTTTATAGCCGATAAAAAAACCGCCGGCCACAAACAAAAGTAAAAACAAAGTTTGCCAGAATCCCAGTAATAAAAACAACGCCGCAATTACGAAGCCGGTCAGTGTACATAAGAAACGGCCGCGATAATTTAGCCAGATGTCATTAAATATATCCTTGAACATCGCCGTTCCCCTCTTTCTTATCCTTTATCTTTCCCGCTGTTCTTGATCTTTTTAAAATATACTTCAATGTTTTTGACCTCAAGACCTACTACCTTTTTTACCGTCTCTCTGATATTATCCTTTACTTCTTCCGTGATCTCAAACACATTGACCCCCGGTTCCAGCGAAGCGTTGATCCTTGCATTGATCGTGTTTTTCTCCTCGGTAGTCACCGCGACTTTAACGCCGTAGATTCCATAAAGTTCCTGCGCAATATCCGCGATGTATTCTTCTAACGCGCGCTTGGAAACTACCGTTTTCCCCGCTTCCGTCTCCGCCAGTGTTAACGTATTGCCTTCACCAAATACACCGATACCGGCCAAAAGCAGGCGAATGCTGGCCACAAAAATCAGAATGCCGCCCACTACGAACTCCCAGTTTCCCGGTAAAGAACCAATAAGATTGACAAATACTTCCGGAGGAAGAAGTCCCAGCGTCGCCGCAATAAGTAAAATCGCAAAAACCGCCATTAAAAAAGTATAGAATGTCAGAATGATCCGATCTGCTATCCCCATGTACTCCACTCCTTATGATAATATCTCCGGCATGACACCGCTAAAAAATACTGCCGCTCTTTTCTTCCTCCGGATTACTGAAGCTCAGTTCCAGCGCGCTCTTTTCGCGGCGTTTTACTCCCTCGATATGGACATCGACAAATTCTGCGTTATATTCCGTCATTTCATTGACCGCCAGCTGCACTTTTTTTTGCAGCTTCATGGCTAGTTCAGGAATATTGCTGCCATATTCCACCGTGACATACACTGCGATGCGGCAGCTTCTCCCGGTTACTTTTACCCGGACCCCTTTAGCCGGACTTTTTTTCCCCAGAAGGTTATTGAGCCCTTCGCGAAAACCTGTGCTCATAGAAATCACACCGGGCACATCCATCGCTGCCAAACTGGCAACGATGCCGATCACTTCATCGGCGACTTCAATGTAGCCTAATTCTTCTTCCTGTCCTGTATCTGAAGGAGCTCCCGGAAGCGAATCCTTTTGTTTGATTTCTTCTTCCATCCGTATGCCCTCCGTTACGACCTCAGCCTTTGTTACGATTTTCTCTGTTTACGCCAATGTCAATCAACCTGAAACAGTTTACGGGACCAGAGATTCCCCAAAAAGAGTCACTCTACCCCATTTTTGTATTTATGAATTATTATACCATAGTTTATACAGGAATAAAAGAAAAAGGCTTCCTTTTCGGAAGCCTTGTATCTTTCTTTTAAATTTGGAAAATCCGATACTACTGATGGAGTCCGCTCTTGCTCTGTCGTTATACCGGGCTTACGCGCGCTGAATATAATCGCCGCTGCGGGTGTCGATCAGTAAATGGTCGCCTTCATTGATGAACAAAGGTACCTTAACCACATAGCCTGTATCCATTGTCGCCGGTTTATTGCCGCCGGTTGCGGTGTCGCCCCGGATACCCGGTTCGGTCTTAACAACAACCAGTTCTACTGTATTCGGCAGTTCTACCCCCAGAATACGTCCTTCAAAAGAAATAATCTTCACATCCATGTTTTCTTTCAGGAAGTTGATTCCTGTACCGATCTGCTCTTTGGTTAATTCCGTCTGTTCATAGGTTTCGTTGTCCATGAATACATAGGTGCCGTCCCCTTCATATAGGTACTGCATGATCCGGCGGTCAATAGTTGCATTCTGCAGACGTTCGCCGGCATTAAAAGTACGTTCTACCACAGCCCCGGTAGCCAGATTGCGCATTTTAGCACGTACAAAAGCAGCGCCCTTGCCCGGCTTTACATGCTGAAACTCCACAACCTGCCAGGGATCGTTGTCAATCGTAACTGTCAAGCCGGTCTTAAATTCGTTGGTCGATACCATAAATAAGCCCTCCTGTGTTTCCCTTTTGTTATATATAAAATGTAATTTAAATATATCGGAATGTTAAACAATTTCTGTCAGATTCTTTTTTAGTCCGGTCAGACTGCGGGCGCCTTCTGTGGTGAGAACAACCGTATCCTCAATGCGTACACCGCCCTTGCCCGGTATGTAGATCCCCGGTTCGACAGAAAACACCATGCCTGCTTCCAACAGGATATCGCCACGACTGTTTATATTGGGCAGTTCATGTATTTCCAGACCCACCCCATGTCCCAGACCATGGGTAAAAAATTTACCGTAACCGCGGGATTCAATATAGCTGCGGATTATCTGATCCAACTCTTTGCCGGTAATACCCGGTTTGGCATTCTTGATCCCCCGATAATGGGCCTCTTCCACCACAGTATAGATTTCTCTGTGCCAGGAATTAGCCATCCCCATAACGATCGTACGGGTCGTATCCGAATGGTATCCGTCATACACCGCGCCAAAATCAAACGTAACAAAATCGCCGATCTCGATTGCTTTATCTGTAGGCGCGCCGTGGGGCAGCGCACTCCGGTAACCGGAAGCTACGATAGTGTCAAAGGAAGTCCCTTCCGACCCCTGACTGCGCATATAGTATTCCAGCCTTGCGGCCAGTTCTTTTTCCGTCATGCCGGGGGCAAGCTCTTTCAACAGCATTTCAAACGCACTGTCGGCAATTTTAAACGCTTTCCACAAGCTTTTCAGCTCACGGTCGTCTTTCACCATGCGCAGACTGCCCAGGCTGACCGAAATCATTTCTACCTCTGCAGGAAGAAGTTCCTTCAGTATCCTGGCCTCCTCATAGGAAAACCGGTCTCCGTCAAAGCCCGCTTTATGCCTGTCGCCAATCTGCTCCGCCACGGCTTCCCATATGCTGTTGTTGTGATTTGCTTTGTACTCCAGGACACGACAATACTTTACCTGTGAACGGGCCTGTTCCGTATAACGGCCGTCTGTGATCAGGATGACTTTACGGTCATCCGCATATAAAACAGAAGAATCCCCGGTAAATCCGGTAAGGTAACGAATCGTGCAAGCATCCTTGATTGCAATGCAGTCCAATTCATGTTCTTTGAGGAACTTAAAAATCCTGCCTGTACGCTCCATAACTTTATACCTTCTTTGCCACCACAATAATTGTACCATAATATTTTATCATATTATTGCCGATTACGCTACCAAAAATTTATTCTGCCCTACGACGCAAAATAGAAAAAGGCGGAAAAGATTCCTCGCTCCGGCAGGTATAAAGCTGTTGGGCATGAGGCGCGGCAGAAATGGATCGCCCTTCCTCATCCTGCATGTCCGCTAAGACAAAATTACGCAACGAGCCGTCCGGCAGCAATACCTCCAGGGTGTCCCCTTCTTTTACATGGTTACGCTGCTCTATGAGCACTCGCCCCTTTTCCCAACCACGGACCAGACCGACAAAATCGTGTGTCTGAAAATAGGATGACGAAGAATATTCCTGCGCAGAGGCCGCCGGTTTTTCTAAAGCAAAACCGGTGGTATAGGGTCGGTGCGATACTTTTTCCAATTCTTCCTGCCATTCGGGCTGCACCTGATAGGCCGCCGGATCCGCCCAACAGGCGTCAATCGCTTTGCGATATACGCTGACAACGCTGGCCGCATAGTGTGCGCTTTTCATTCTCCCTTCTATTTTAAAGCTGGCTACGCCGGCTTGCATAAGCCGGGGCAAACAGGGCAGCAAACACAGATCCCTGGAATTCATCACATAGGTGCCTCTGTCATCTTCCGCCACATCATAGACTTCCCCCGGACGATTTTTTTCTGTCAGATTGAACGCCCAGCGACAAACCTGAGCACAGGCGCCCCGGTTCCCATCCCGACCGGTAAGATAACTGCTGAGCCAGCAACGTCCCGAATAGGAGATGCACATAGCGCCGTGGACGAATACTTCCAGCTCCACCTGTGTATGTGAGGCGATTTCCGCAATTTCCTTGATCGACAACTCCCGGGCCAGAACGACCCGTTCCGCCCCCAGATTTTCCCAGGCCTTGACACCTGCCCAGTTAGTGGTATTCGCCTGGGTGCTCACGTGCAGCGCCATCTTCGGCACGGTTTCCCGGGCTATGGACCAGATCCCCAGGTCGGAGATCAATAGCGCATCCACGCCGATTTTTTCCAGGTTGCGCAAATAGTCCGGCAAAGGAGCCAGATCTTCGTTATGGGCAAAAATATTAACGGTCACATAGACTTTTTTCCCCAGATCATGGGCAAAGGCGACCGCTTCTGCCATTTCACTTTCCGAAAAATTATCGGCAAAAGCGCGCAGACCCATGATTTTCCCTCCCAGGTAAACCGCGTCTGCGCCATATAATAATGCCATTTTCAGTTTTTCCATACTTCCTGCCGGCGCTAATAGTTCCGGTTTTCCTATGTTTCTCATCGATTCCTCCATCAACAGCGTCCGGGGACTACCCCGTTTGCCTTACTGCTCACCAGGCTTCTCACCTGTTCCTCCGCCAACCCGCTTTTACTTTCCTGCTATCGCTCTTTGCCCATGTACAAAACCCGCAGACAAAAGGGCTGCGGGTTTCCCGGACAGGAGTGCAGCCCTATTTCGCAAGAGATCTCATTGTTTGCCATGGATTTCCTCAATGGCCTGCATATGTTCCTGATATGTCTTTGTAAAACGGTGATGTCCGTCTTTTTCGGCTACAAAATAAAGGTATTCGGACTCTTCCGGAAACAGTGTTGCCTTAATTGCCTTCATACCCGGAGAAGCAATGGGACCGGGCGGCAGCCCCTGATTCTGATAGGTGTTGTAGGGGCTGTCTATTTTTGTATCTGCAATCGTCACTTCTTCTTTCTGAGCGCCCAGAAGATACTGGATGGTCGTGTCTGATTGAATCGGCATAAAGATGCGCAGCCGTTTTAGAAACACACCGGCAATGCGCGGTTGCTCTTCTTCAAACACTGCTTCCAACTCTACCATGGAAGCCAGGTTTATTAAATCCCGTAAACTGATTTCTTTCTGTCTGGCAAGTTCCGGAATTTTTTCCTTATTCATTTCTGCGTTAAAGGTCTGAACCATAATCGCCAGGATTTCTTTTTCCGACAGATCCGGATCGATCTGATACGTTGTAGGATAAACAAAGCCTTCGGCTTTAAAAATCACAGCCGGGTTGTTCGTTTCCATATACGGATAAGGTGTATAATTACGGGCCGCCTCTTCAAACTTTGCGGCATTTCCCAAGCCTTCCGCCTCTAATTTGCGCCCGATTTTAACGATATTAAATCCCTCGGGAACAGCAAACTTAACCGCATATGTCTGTCCTTTAGATAAAATATCGACAATCTGGCTGTTGGACATGCCGCCTTCAATCTCATAGCGCCCGGCTTCCAATTTTCCCGCCAGCCCACGCAACCTGGCTTCCATCCGAAAAGCCTCCGGCGTCTTCACCAGATGCTGTTTATGCAGCAGATCCGCAATATCTGCCGTGGTCATCCCCGGTTTAATGGTGACCAGATAGCGGTGCCCCTTGGCATATTCTGTATTATTTCCTGTAAAGTACAGCAGCCAATAGGCTCCCAGCCCAAGCATCAGGACTAATGCTGTCAATAAAGGAATGACTCGTTTAAACACTTCCAGCTCCCCCAAAAAAGGAAATATAAGTGCCGGACCTGAGCCCGGCACTGTCGTTTTTTATTCTTCAGCCAGGGCTTCGTAAGCAAGCCGGGCTTTTTCAAACTCTGCATCGGTAGGCACCTGTATATCGATTTCACCATTTTCGTCTTCTATGATCTTGGCTAAAATGATATTGACTTCCCCTTCACTGTCATCCTCGGCCTCGTCTTCTGTTACATGATGCTGGCCGCAGCAACCGCCCGTATGATGCGGCTGCCCCGCCTGATTGTGATGCTGTTCGCAGCATTCTTCCTGCGCTTCTTCATCGAAGATGGAAGGATCTACTTCCAACAAAGCGGCAAAGGTTTCATTTCCTACAGGGAATTTGCTTTCTACGACGAAGCAATGTTCAACCCCGTCCTCATCTGTATATTCTAATGTTTCTACAACCTGTTCAGTGATTTCTTCCCCATCTTTAACTTCTTTATCCGTCATTTTTGCTTTTGTATGATTCTTTTTAGAAAAATCATACTCTCCTTTCCGTTTTACTCTTGCTGCGCTCTTTAATGCGCAAACATTTTACCCTATTTTAATGATAGCTGTCAATTACAGTCCCTGCCGCACCCCGCCATTTTCAAAGATTTAACAGATTGTTTGCAACTTTGGGTATAGCAGATAAAATCAGCATGAAATACGATTCTGCGCTGCTAAAGTCAGACCTTCCTCAAAATAAGGACCAGGAACGTTTTTCACCTACTTTTATTTCCACTTTGCCTGCTTCCGTGAGCAAAACCGAAATGCCGTACTTATTTCTGCCCAGCTTCATCTCCGCTCCACGGGTGGCAAAATTACTGTTTTCCACTACAATGTCGCCCTGCAAAAAACGAATTTCTTCATTTTTCTCCTTGCCCGCATCCATATAATAGTAGCGGCCATTCTGTAAGGCAAAAGAGCCGGTGCCGAAAGCGGAGTCCTGTTGATTCTTACCTTTCATTTCCAAAGCTAAGGCTAGGAGCCCCGTTACTTTATTATCTGTGAGCTGCGCCGCGTCCAGCCCGCTTCCCCCTAACGTAAACTGATACTCTCGGGTTTTCAGATCGAGGCTTCCCTCCACATTTACAGTCGTGCCCGCGCATTGGGCTACGGCATTCTGCAGACGCAGTTTGCCGAAATCCCAAAGGAAACCGCCCCGGACCGCCGAAAGCTGCAGGGGAGCCAGTACCAACGTATCCGCCGCAAAAGAACCGGATAATGTAGGTTCCAGAGAAGTGCCTGTCAAGCGGCCTTCCAGATTTACCGCTCCATCCTTTAAAAATAAGCCGCTGTTCAAGGCCTGCGTTTTAAAATTGGTTGCCCGGAAACTCAGATCATAGCCGGGAGGCAGGGGCGTACCGCGCCCACTGCGTATTTTACCGGTCACGGTCAAAGGCATCTCATTGATTTTCAATTGCAGCTGTTCCAGTTCCGCTTCATCCCGGTTCGCCCGAAAACTGCCGGTTCCTTCCGTAAATGAAAGACCGAAAATCTCACCGCTGATATTTTTCGGTTTGCCGGACAGATCCATGTGCCAGCCGCCTGCGTCTTTCGATGCATGAATCGTTACCGTGGGCACGACGCCCCCTTTCACGATAATATTTTTCAGATCCGGATAGGTCGCCAACAGATCCGCCACCGGCATATTTTTAGCTTCCCCTGTCACATTGGCCTTGCCTGCTTCCCAGGTCATATTTAAGACCAGATCACAACTTTCTTTGCTGCCGGTCGCTCCCCCGCGAAGCAAAGGATACTGTTTAAACGCTACCTGGGAATTCAGCTTTGTCAGTTCTACGCGCTTACCATTGGACACTAATTGCAAAACGCCATCTTTAATTTCTATTAAGCCCCTGAATTCCGTAGGTTTAACATCTTTTTCTGATTGTGCCCAAAGCGACTGTTTATTTGTCTGTCCGGCCCATTTTACCAAATTCAATAAATCAAGGCCCTGACCTTCTTCATATACGCCGTAAAAATGCGGTTTATTGAGTACAATATTTGTCACGGAACCAATGCCGCCGCCTTTGCGCAGCGTTTCAAAAAAGTTGACAGAGATGGTCGTCAGTGGTATTTCCGCCTTTACATCCCCGTTGGGAGCCTTCCAGACAATATTCCGGATCTCCACATCTCCGGCGAAACCGGCGCCAATTTTTTCGTAGCTCAGAGAACCCGCCGCCAGATTTTGATGCTGCAGCATCTGTTCTGCCAACTTTGCTGCCGCGCCGCCGCCCATCTTAATAAATAGCGCGATCACGATTAAAATACCCAACGCGCCGCCCATGATAATTTTCTTTTTTGTAGAAATGTCATTCATGCAAATTCTCCGCCTTTTGCAAAGGTGCGTTACCTTTATTCTTTCTGTTCAAGCGTACTTTCCGTTCAAACACGCTCGAATCAAGCATTCTCGAACTGCTGCTTCGAACTGCTCTGTAAGGTAGTCCAAACTATCGTTTCCGATTCCTGCAGTCCAAATAACTTTGTAAAATGACAACAGCGGCCATCATATCAATGACTTTGCGTCGTTTTTTACGCTGCATATCCGCATCGATCAAAACCCTTTCCGCCGCCACGGTGGAAAGACGCTCGTCCCATAATACCACCGTAATCTCAGGAAAACGTTGGCGCAGCTCCTCGGCAAACGCTTCCGTAAGCTGCGCTCTTTCCCCAATCGTACCATTCATGTTTTTTGGATAGCCCAGGACAACTTCTGCTACTTCCCACTGGTCCAGTAATTCTCCCAGACGAAGAAAGTCCTTCTCCGGAGAAGTACGCCGGATCGTTTCCACGCCATTGGCGATCAATCCGGTCAAATCACTGACAGCCACACCGATCGTACGGCTGCCCAAATCAAGAGACATGCTCCTCATACAGACCCTCTACTTTTCAATCATTTCCAGATAGTTTTCCAACAAGGCTTCCAGCAGTTCATACCTTTCATACTGGCGCAGTTTATTTCGTGCGTCATTATGGCTGGTGATATAAGTAGGGTCTCCAGAAAGCAGATAACCCGCCAACTGATCTTTCGGGTTATAACCCTTTTCTTTTAAGGCCTGACAAACCTCCCGAATCGTCTGTGCCACCGGGGACTTTTCCCGATGCTGCTTAAACATCATAGTTTCCTGCGGTATCTCTGTCATGTTGCATCACTCCTCAGTTTTAACCATAGCTAAAATCAGACTGAAAGTTTCTCTTTTATGAGGTAAACGTGCTTAGAGACAGCTCTTGGAAATAAAAAGGTCTGGCTCTCTTCTTTTCCAAATCGCTTTTTCCAAGCGTTTCCTCAAAGTCAAACAAAATTTTTACTATGCTTATCGTACTATATTTTATTGTACCATATTTTTACAAATTATATCTGTTTTATGGCGAATTCACAAAATTTTATAATTTAATAATTCCTTACGATTTTTTAAATTTTTTACAAAAATAGGTAAAAGGGCAAGTGCCGCAATCCTCTTTTCGCAGGGCAAACTCAGCCTCGCTCTTTTTCGCCCCGATTTCTTCGCAAAGCGCAAGGATATCCGCCTTATAAAAAGCCGCACTGCTGTTCTCCGGCAACGCCCGGACCGTATGGTCCCGGATAAAGTGCAGGGAAGCCCGGCCCACTTTTTTCCCAAAACGAGCTTCCGCAGCCATTTTATACAGAGCCAACTGCCAGACATACCCTTGCTCTGCCGCCGTCGCCCCGGTCACTTTACCGGTTTTATAATCCACGATTTCCAGAGAATCTCCCGGTAATTCCGCAATGGCGTCAATCACGCCGGTAATGATAAAGGTCCGGTCAGCATCTGCTGTCAAGGGAATTTGAAAGGGATATTCCGCAAATTTCTGGCGTGAAACAAACTCTTTATATACCGCGCTTTGCAAATAACTTTCCAGCATTTGCTCCGCCGGTTGCGCCAACAATGCGTTTCCCTCCGCCAACTCCCTGACAGCCCGGGCATAAAACGTACGCCAGAGGGATTCCGGTATATCTGTTTCGTCCGGACCTTCCATATACCGGCGCCCCAAAAGCTCTAATGTCCGGTGTACAATTTGCCCCAACACGCGGGCAGGCAGCTCGTGACCCATGCTCGCCGTGTCCTCTGTCCCCGGCATTTCTTCGATCACCTGATAATAGTACTGACGGGGGCACCACAAATAAGTTTGCAGGGAAGAAGCGGAAAACCGCTTCCTGCCGAATTTACCGTAATCCGGCAACGGCTCGGTTTGTTGCAAAACCGACTCCGGAATTTCCGATGTCTGCGCTGCACCACTCGCCGGAAAGTTCCGTTCTATCAGGGAATCCCCCGACGCGACCGGATTGGCCGTTGCTTCACTAATTATTGGGAGAGATGTTTCTTCCCTGCGATCAGGATCCGGAAAAATCCCCGTCCGGTCTGAAACCGGCGCTGCACTGTTCTCCTGCTCATTTTCACCGCTCTGTCCGTCGCCGATCTCTGTGCGTATAATGCCCGGGAAGTCCTGGGGGATATGCAGGTTAAAACTGTTGAACCAGTTCCTTGCTTCCGACGGCTTTTTCCGTTCTTTTTCCGAACCGGAAAGAAGCAGACGCTTTTCGGCCCGTGTCATTGCCACATACAACAGACGGGCTTTTTCCTCTTCTTCTTTTTGGCGATTGATCTCCCGAATTTTTTGCAGCACGTTGCCGGGCACAAGCTTGCCATCTTCACTCCGGACCGAAATGCCTAAGCCTATATCCGGCAGATAGGCAATGGGACTGCGGTCCCCTACCATACCCACATCCATAAAAGGTACAGCGACCAGAGGGAACTCCAGGCCCTTTGACTTATGCACGGTCAACAGCGTAACAGCTGCATCCGCTTCCACAGACGCCGCTGCTTCCCGCACCTTTTCCTCCTGCATACGCCGCAGATATCGCGCGAAATCCTGCACAGTACCATGCTTTTGCGCGGCAAACACAAAAGCCAACTGCTGCAATTTACGATAGTCTGCCAGTTGCTCTTCCCCGTTTTTCTGCAAAGCCAGCACCGTTTCCGGATGCAGCGTATCATCTACCAACTGACAAAAATCCGGTAAATTCAGGGCGCGTCCTTCCCGCTGCAAAAGCGCCAAAAGAGAGAGCCCGCGTTCTAACAAAGCTTGTTCCGCTTCAGGCAACAAGGGTTTCCCCCGCTGCAAAAAATCCCATAAAGAAAGGGAACCGTCAACTGTGTTTCCCCGCTCCTGTTCTTTTTCCTCAAGCAGCGCCAGCAAAAGTCTTGTTAAAGACGCATCGTTAAGCCCCACGTACACAGAACGCAGCAGGCCTAACAACACCGGATCATTTTGGGGATCACTCACAAAAGTGAACAGGTTCAGCATATCCCGGATTTCGATCCGGTCATAAAAACCGCGTCCATCCACAACCGCATAGGGAATCCCTGTGTCCCGCAAAGCAGAGGTCATCGCCTCAATATGGGTCATGTTCTGTAAAAGGATCGCCATCCCCCCGTAAGAAAAACCCTCCGTATCGTGCAGTTCCCGCAAACGTCGGGCCAGGCCCAGCGCTTCCTTTTTCCGCACCGTCCCGGCCTCTTTCTTCCCGCTATAGCTGAATTTCAAAAATTCAGGACGTATATCGTTTTCTTTATTTGCCTGCAACGCTTCATAAAATACATCCTGCGCCGGATCTTCCCCCATCAGCGTCCGGAACAGGTGATTACAAAGGGAGAGAATATTCTTTACCGTACGAAAATTATCGGTCAACTGTAACGAAACACCGCCGCTGTTCTCAATTTCGTGGCGCACCCGGGCAAAAACGCTGACTTCCGCCCCCCGAAACCGATAAATCGACTGCTTGGGATCGCCCACTACAAATAAATGATTCCCTTTTAAGTGCTGTGCGTCGCCGCCGGCCAATAAATAAATCAGTTGCCGCTGACGCGAATTGGTATCCTGAAACTCGTCCACCATGATATAGCGATATTGGCTGCGATACTTCTCCAGTACCGGTGGATGGTTGCGTAACAAGTCCAATGCCATCTGCTCCAGATCATCAAAAGCCAGAACGCCGGCTTCTTTTTTTGCCGCAGCCAGATGCTGCTGCAACGCCGCCAAGTAACTTTCCCAATACGGTATCAATTCTGCGGACCGTACACAGGCCGGATATTGAACGATGTGCCCCAGTCTTTCTTTGAGCAGACCTATCGTTTCAGCGTTTTTCCCGCTTTTACGCAGACGCCCAATCACGTCGGACAACAACGCAATATTTGCCTCGTCATCCAAATTGGCTAATGCCGCCCGAATCGCATCCAGGCAGCCTGACAGTGCTTTTTTATTGCCGGCGGCGCAGTCCCCGACCAACGCATCCGTAAAATACACCGCCGTATCCTCTGCCAGTTGCTGCAGGTCTTTTTGTGCAGACTCATAGTCGGCAAGGTTATTAACCGCCGTAAAATGCGCTTCCCCGCTTTGTAACAAGTACAAGGTCTGACGCAGCAGACCGGCACTGCCATATTCCTCACACAGACGAACGGCCGCCTCGGCCTGTGCCTTCAGCTGCTGCCGCAGCCAGCGGCGCGCTCTGTCCTGGAAAAATTCTTTGGTTTCCTGCTCTTCCATCACAGAAAACGCCGGATCCAGGTCACTTTCTACCGGATTGGCGCGCAATATCGCACTGCATAAGCTATGTATCGTGCCAATAGACGCGCGGGACAATTCTTTAAGCTGCCCCCGCCAGAAAATCGCATTGTCAGGCTCTGCTTCGATTTTTTCCATCAGTTTCCGGCGAATCCTGTCCCGCATTTCCGTCGCGGCTTTTCGTGTGAAAGTCACAGCCAGAATTGTACGGGGCGATACGTTCTTATCCGCTTCCTGCAAACCCTGTTCCAGGATATAGAGAAACCGTTCTACCAGTACACGGGTCTTACCGCTGCCCGCCCCCGCAGACACCACCACATTCTTCTCAATGCAGCGGATCGCCTGATCTTGCTCCGGTGTAAACTTAGGCGTCCCCATTTTCAGCCTCCGATTCCTCATTCCCCGGTAAAATACAAAAACGACAAATATCCGCAGCCGGACAGAAACGCTCACAGCCGGGCGCAGGTGTAGGGGCGAAATCCCCTGCCGCCATCCGCTCCAATAAGGAGCGAATCGCTTCTTGTATCATGTTTTGCAGTTCATCCATATGGTGCAGAGTCTCTTTTTCCGTTTTTCCCGGCGGTATCACTTCCTGAAACGATTTCACCGGCAGCAGCGCCTTATTATCGGCAAACTGAAAACCGGTTTTACGCACTCCTTCCGCCAGAGCATAATAACCGCCGCCGGACACTGTCGCCTCCGGTTCTTCCTGCAGCATCTTATGTAAAGCCAGCAAATACAACGGCAGTTGCAGATCTTTTTGCAAAAAATCACTTTGCGCCGGTGTTTTTCCGCTCTTGTAATCTGTCACGAAATAATCCTTACCGGAGCGGTCTACCCGATCGATCGAGCCATTTAAGCTGATCCGACACGGACCTACCTGCAAAGACAGGGCCTCCGCCTTGCCCCGGCCAAAGGACTTTTCCACCGCCACCGGCCGGAACTCGCTTTGTCCGCTATATTCAATCTCTTTTTTTAACCAGTAATGCAACAGTTTACGCTGTTGTTCCTTATCATACTGCCAGAAAGGCCCGGCATAGATTCTGCCGGCAGCTTCCTCCGTCTCACAGAGCCTGTCAAAGATTCCATCCAGCTCTTGCTGCAAGTCCGGTTGCTGCGCTAAAGTAAATTTTTCTCCCAGATGCGCACCGATAAATTGTTCCAGCACCTTATGGAGCAGATTCCCCCGCGTCATGGGGTTCATGTCCTCTTCCATCGACTCAGCCCTTTCCTGGTTCCATCCATAAAAAGCCAGAAAAGAAAAAGGACAGTTCAGATACATTTCCAACTTGGATGCGCTGAATTGCGTCCCTATCTTTTGCTGCAGCGCCTTTAAAACCGCAGTTTCCTCGATCCGGCCATTATACATTCTGCCCGAACCGGTGCGTTCCGTATCTACAATCGCCGCTTTCACCAACAAAGGCGATGTTCTCTGTTGCAGCAGTGTTTTTTTGCCCTGCCGGGCCAACGCTAATTCCAGTTCCGCCCGGGACAGCGCAGACTTCTCTTTTTCCCCCGCCGAACGGGGAGCCCGGATCTTTAAATCGCTGAATACAGTCCGGACCTCTTCGATATACGGCGAAACCGTATGTTCTTCATCGGTAAAATAAGTCAGGAAAAGGCGTTCTTTCGCCGCAGCGCAGGCCGCAGCAAAGAAAAACAGATCTTCCTGATAGCTATCTACAGAACGGGGCAGATCCAAACCCAATGCTTTTAAATCTTCCCGCTCTTTGTCATCATAAAGCCAATTTTCATGCTTCAAGCAAGGAAATTCATGCTCCCGCAATCCCAATACATACACATACGTAAAAGATTCTTCTGTCAGATCGGCCGCCGCCAGCAAAGCCACTCCTTCTTCCTGTCCCGGTTGCAGCCGCAAGGTGACATGCGTGGCGCCCTCTGCCATGCTTTCCCAAAATTCGCTGCTGCTGATCGCGGTATCAGAAAGTCCTCCGGCTTCATAATCAGCTTCTAACTGCCGCAGAACCTCCCGCATTTCTTTTTGGGCGGTGATCAGATTTTTAAACCCGGGAAGCGAAAGCTGCCCTTCCCGGTACGCTACGCCCATTTTTTCGGCCAACGACAGCTCGGTCAGAGTCGCCTCCAACGCCTGGGTAAACGTTTTGACCGTCCCCGCTCCCAATGCTGAAAAACGTTGCACAAAAGACGTCAGCACGGCCCAGCCGGGGATTGCCAGTACCGTATCGGTAAAAGCTTCCGGGTTCGTATAATAACGGGACGCCGCCACCTGTTCCGCAGCGTGTACCGCCACACCGAACAACAATCCCTGCAGGGGATGGGTAAAAAATGTCTGCCAGGCTTCCACCTGCCTCCGTCCCCGCAGACCGACCGTGCTGAACAACGCCGCAACATAAGTAAATAACGGATTGGCAGGTAAAGAGGCCGTTCCGGGCAATTGAACCGGTATCCCATATTCATCGCACAAACGACGGAAACCGCTATAGTCTTCCGGGTTGCGCACAATGATGCCAATTTGATCGGCCCGGACTTTACCGGCCGCAATCTGCGTTTTTACGGCACGCAAGACCGTGCGCATTTCCTCGCTGCGGTCGCGCGCTTCCCATATTTCTACCGTGTCATTACAAGGAATCTGTGTCGGTTTCTCACGACGCAGATTCCGTAAAAGGTGTTCAATTGCCAGGCCGCGTCCGACAACCGCTTCTCTTCTCACTTCTTCCGCGTCCTGTATCCCCAACAGGTCCGCCCGCAAAAATTCCGTCACGCCATACAATTCCGGGCGCTGCCCTTCGTAAGGCAAAGCAATCCATACATCGCAGCATTGACCAAGCTGTGCCAGGATTTTCAGCTGCAGCGCATCAAAATGATAAAAACCCGTAAAAAACAGCGCCCGCCATTTTACACAACCGCCCTTCTGGAGCCGCTCACGCAAAGCTTCCGCCGCCAAACGGTAAAGCCCTTCCACATCATATACCCGATGAGTTTTCAAATAGTCGCGATACCGCTCGTAAATCAGTTCCGTTTCCCGGTCTTTCGTACCCCGGCTCCCGCTTCTGTCCCAGCTTTGCAGCGCCGTCTTCACTTCCGGCACCGTCACGCCGCTGCGTCCTAACTGCCCGATCAGCGACAGCATGGAGTGCAAAAAACCTTTCTTATCCAGCAGACGGACGTAATAGGATAACCGGCTCTCTGCCTGTAATTGCTGTAAAATTTTTTGTAAAATGATTGCCTGCGCTTTACGGCTCAGCAGTCTGACATCCGTCTTTGCACACTGGCGCAAAATATCATTCGCCAGATAGTCAAAATTTCTGGCATTCACACCCCGGAGCCGGGCTTTTTGCACCATAAACTGCGATGAGGTGATTACCAGACTTTGTTCATATCCCTGTTGTAAAGCCCCTTCGATGAATTCATCGGTCGCACTGGTGCCGATCGGCAAACTCACAACATGTATCATAAAGCCTCCCATTTCTATTCCGCGCTTTCCTGTCCCGCACTATGTCAAATTTGCCGCTGCCTTGATACATATATACATATACATGTAGAAATACAAAAGCAAACACATGAAATGAGCTTGCACCGCACCCGGGACTATTTTAAATGCACCGCTTCCCCTGTCCCCTGATCGGTCAACGTAATCCGGCCTAACTTAAGCTTACCGTTAGATATATACAGCGCATTCGTCGACACGTCGCCAAAAGGCGTGGCTATCAGCACGTCGTAAATTCCCAGTTCTTTGTATTGGTTGCTGAACCGCCCTTGAATACTGTCAAAAGGTATCAGAGAGTAGCGTCCTTTGCCGGATTTAAAATCGCCGTACGTCAGCGTATTCCGGGGATTGCCGTCACACCGCAGTATGATGTTCATGTCCACCAGACAGGAAAAACGCAGATCATTCAAGGCCAGACGACTGTCTAATTCCGTGCCCTTGCCGTAAATATTATATTCTCGGGTATCCAGATTGTAGTCCCCCCGGGCGACCAGTTTTCCGCGATAGATCTCCGCATGCACATCGGAAAATTTCAGGACAGAATCCTCATAGACGATGTCGCCGATCACATCTGTAAAATACAAAGCGGGAATATGCAGCTCCTGCATACGCACAGTACCGGTACCGACCGGCTGCGTAACAGGCCCTTGGAATTTAGCCACCAACGTCATCTTATCATGGACATTCAGTCCAAACCCCAGCGAAGAAGGATCTACCTCCCGCACGGCCACATCAATATTGGTTGCCGGCACAGTTCCCCGAAAATCCACCAGGCCATCAATGGTCATCCCGCCACCCAGCATCGTACCGCCCAGTTTACCGGACTCAAAAACGATCTTTGTAACATCCTCTGTATTCAGATCCAGATTTAGCGAAGCCTGGTGAAACACATAATGGCGATTGCGGTAATACGCTTCCAGGCGACAACGGTCTAAAATCAGATTTAACCGCAGCTTACGTCCATTACGGTTAAAGTTCTTCAACCCTTCTTCCAGTCTTTTCTGCGCAGCCAGCTGTTTCGTCTTGTTAGCCGAACTGTCGGCGGAAGATTCCCCCTGTCCCGGATCCGCAGCTTCATTCTCCCCGGTCACCGAGCCCCCCCCTGTCAGCTTTTTTCGCGCCGCAGGATTGATAAAATCCACCTGCATATTTTCATTAAAACGCACAGAAATCAAGGCGTCTTTCAAATAAAGCTTCTGCACGGTTGTCGATTTAAAGTTGCGCATCACCACATCCCAGGGACGAACATGAAAGCCTCCTTCCGGCGCCTGTAGAATCAGATTACCGTTCCGGTCTTTCCAGACCAGGTTTTCAATCGAGACATCGCCGTTAACATGGGCTTTGATTTTTTCCACGGTAATCGTACCGCGCAGCATATCCTGTCGACTTATCTCCCGGTTAAAAATATACGCCGCTCCCCGACTGGCTACTTCAGCCAGAATAAAGAAAGTCACAGCAAAAACAGCCACGACCCCTAATACCATGAAAAGCCAGCGTTTATGCTGTTTTACAAACCCTGTGAAAGAACGCCGTTCCATATATCCCCCAATCCGTTTTTCAATACGCTGTCTTTACTTATATCGTATCTCATCCTTATCTCTATCTTATTATTTTAATTCTTTACGGTACAGGACGCAACTTTTCCTGCGGCAGTCTGCTTTTCTCCCCCAGATTTCTTTCCCCCGGTTTCTTTTCTTCCGGCTTCCTTTCCTTCGGTTTTGTATCTTGCGCCATTTCCGTCAGATACGCCCAATACCACTGAGGCATATGTGTCCGACGGCATCTCTCATTATGTCGCGGTTTTATTTCAATCGAATCATAATACGCTCGCCACATCATTTTGTATTTTTCTTCTTCCGCACCAATTTCACCCGGGAAAAAACGTTCCAAAGGAACGATTGCCCTTTCTCCGGGCCGATACACTAACGCCATCTGATGATTTTCATCATAAATGATAAAATGTTCCTGATGAAAACGCCGGCAAAAATGCGGCGCAATAAAAGGAAGTACACAGTTTTTGGCGCCGATTACCGCAATCAGGACCCCCTGTATTTCTGTAAATCGCACAAATCCCCGCCACTTGTCGATCTCCGTTCCCAGAAAACGCAGGCTTTTATTGATCTGCTGTACCACAGGATCTTCAGTCAGCAGCAGTACCTTATCCCCATACGAAAATCCTCTGCGGGTCAGCAACAGCATAAGTTCTTCCTTATTTTTCAGGCAGGTAAAAAAAGCCTGGCGCAAAATTTGCCAGAAATCCGCGCCGATACGGTTGCAGATGCCCTCCTTTACCCGCCGGGCGGACTGGAGGTCCGTTTGGATGATTTTAGGCGGGAACAGGGAATTCGACGCCGCACCCATAGGGCCTGCCGCGGAAATGACAGTAGCTGGTATTTCCCGTTTCTGATAACTTTCATACACACAACAAAGCCAACCATCCAACGTTCCGTCATATTGATACACCAGCTCCGGTGTAATGGACTTCAGACGAAGATGGGAATGGGTGTCCATACCAATTCCTCCTTCTGCGCATCGGTCAGGAGCGGAACCGTGAATAAGGGCTTCGCTGAGCCGCCTGTCTGTAACAAGTCCCCCGCCCCGCCGGTCATCATGCCGTACTGCGTTAGAGTTTTGTGTTCTTCTTCAAACAAAGAAGGTTGATACAGATCCTTTTCCTGCCTGCGATAGAGGCCCCGCTCCCGTTCTGACATCAGCGCAGCCAGAAACTTATTTTGGTCCGAGGAAAGCTGGGGATACTTTTTGCCGCCGCACAAGAGAAAGTAACGGGCTTTTTTCAAAACCACGCCAATCTGCTTCAATCCCCCCCAATGTAAGGCACAAATCCGCCGCGCCTGTACAATGCGCCGGGCGCTTCGCACACCGATACCGGGCACCCGCAGCAACTGCGCCAAAGAAGCCCGATTCACCTCCAGAGGAAAATATTCCGGATGCCGCAACGCCCACTGACTCTTCGGATCCAGATAGGGATGCAGTTGGGATTGGGTTTCCGTCAGTAATTCTCCCGCCGCAAAACCATAAAACCGCAGAAGCCAATCCGCCTGATACAATCGATGCTCCCGCCATAACGGCGGCAGCGTTTCCTGCGTCGGCAAGCGGGAATCTTCTACAACCGGTATATAGGCGGAATAAAACACCCGCTTTAACTGAAAGGTATGGTACAGACTTTCCGTCAAACGTAAAATCTGGTAATCCGTTTCGCCGGTAGCCCCGATGATCATCTGGGTACTTTGTCCCGCCGGAGCAAAAGGACGGCGGTCAGCCACGCGCTTCACTTGTCCGGACACAAAAGAAGATCTGTTTTCACCCACAGACCGCCTGAAAGGAACGGCTGACGTTTTCCCGCTGTTAATAACCCCGTTAACCCTATCAGCTACGGCCACCGGGCGGATTCCTCCAAAGCGGCCTTGCCCTTCTGTATTCTCTGTTATATTGCGGCAGATCTGCCCCATAGGCCGCAGGATCTTCTCCTTTGCTTTATCCGGAGCCAGCCGCTTCAAACTCGCCTCCGAAGGCAACTCTATATTGATGCTGATACGGTCCGCCAGTCTGCCCAATTTATCCAAAAGCAGAGGGTCCGTACCGGGGATCACTTTGGCATGAATGTAACCGCCAAAGCGATATTCCTTTCGCAATATCTCCAACACTTTCAGCATCTGCTCACAGGTATAATCCGGCGAACGCCACACAGCCGAACTTAAGAAAAGTCCTTCAATGTAATTGCGCCGATAAAACTGCCAGGTCAGCTCCGCCAATTCTCTGGGCGAAAAAGCAGTACGCACCGTGGTGTTGCTGCGGCGGTTAACGCAATAGGCGCAGTCAAAACTGCAGTAATTCGCCAACAGCACCTTCAATAAACTGATACAACGTCCGTCTGCGGAAAAACTATGGCAGATTCCTGCCGCACGGGAATTCCCCATAGCGGAGCCGGTTCCCTTGCGGTCCACGCCGCTGGAAGTACACGCCGCGTCATATTTGGCCGCATCTGCCAAAATAGCCAGCTTTTCCATTACATCCATACTCTTCTCCCACAGACTTGCTCCCGTAAAATCGGTTCTCCGTCATCCTGTCTAACCGCCGCATCCTCCTGTGACTTGAAAACAGGTTTCGAAAGAACCGTATGCAACCATCATTCCAAAGCGCTCTCCCGGTGCTGTTAAAACTTGGCCCCGTGTTTGCGTTTCCATTCTTTGATCTGCCGCAGCCGTTCCTTATAACGCCCCTCCAGCCCCTGTTCCGTTGGCCGGTAGTAGCTCTTCCCCAAAAGGGAATCCGGCAGGCACTGCATATTGGTCAGTTTTTCTTCTGTATTATGCGCGTATTGATATCCCGCCCCATAGTTCAGTTCCCGCATCAGTTTGGTCGGCGCATTGCGAATCACCAGCGGCACCGGTTCCGCCAGCATCGTCACCGCATCCCGTTTGGCGCTTTCGTAGGCCATATACAACGCATTGGACTTCGGCGCCATTGCCATATACACCACCGCATGGGTCAGGTGTACCGCACACTCCGGCATCCCGATAAAATGGCAGGCCTGATACGCCGCCACCGCTACTTCCAACGCCTTGGAATCCGCCATACCGATATCTTCACTGGCAAAACGAGTCACCCGGCGCGCTACGTACAAAGGGTCTTCCCCCGCTTCCAGCATCCGGGCCAGCCAGTATACCGCTGCGTCCGGATCAGAGTTCCGCATGCTTTTATGAAGAGCGGAAATCAGATTATAATGTTCGTCTCCATTTTTATCGTATAACAAGGACTTTTTAGAAATACACTGCTCTAAAATCTCCTTAGTGACTTTGACTCGCCCCTCTTCCACCGCTCCGTTTAAGACCACCATTTCCAGCGTCGAAAGCGCTGTACGGGCATCTCCGTTGGCAAAATTGGCAATCAACAGCAGCAATTCATCCGAGATCTCGATCTGTTGCGAGCCGAATCCCCGGGAACTGGTCAGGGCGTGCTGCAGTAAACGCTGAATGTCTTCGGTGGCAAGAGGCTGCAGCACAAACACTTTGCAGCGGGAAAGGAGCGCCCCATTTACCTCAAAGGAAGGATTTTCCGTTGTCGCCCCAATTAAGATAATGCTCCCTTTTTCCACGAAAGGCAGAAAAGCATCCTGCTGCGCTTTATTGAAACGATGGATCTCATCCACAAAAACGATCGTCCGCTGTCCGATCTGCCGGTTTCGCTCCGCTTCCTCCATCACTTTGCGTATTTCCTTAATGCCGCTGGTTACAGCAGAAAAGGTGATGAACACCGATTTTGTCATCTGCGCAATAATCTGAGCCAGGGTCGTTTTTCCCACACCGGGCGGACCCCAGAAAATCATGGAAGAAATCTGATCCTGTTCGATCATCCGGCGCAATACCTTTCCCTGTCCCAACAAATGCTGCTGCCCCACATATTCGTCCAGCGACTGAGGTCGCAGACGCGAAGCCAATGGCTGCGTGGTATAGTCTTCAAAAATACTGCTTTGTTCCATATTCTCCTCCCTACCGCACCGTCCTGTTCCCGGCCATTTCCTGAACAGAGCGGAGTCTCGGCGGCAATGACGACAATGGTTATGAATAAATTATATCACGAACAACTGTTTGTGTAAATAAGATAACGCATAAAATATTTCTTTTTTGCCTAAATAAAAAAGCCGAAGACCTTGGTTACGAAGCGCCTTCGGCTTTACAATATTTGTAGTTTTATCTTGTTACCAACAACCGGATACCTTCAGAGGCTGCGTCTTAGCTCAAAATGCCGGAATGACGGCGCCTTTATATTTTTCTTCAATGAATTTTTTTACTTCCGGAGTCTTTAACGCTTTGGCCAGTTTTTGCAGTTCCGGACGCTTTTCATCTCCGGCCCGTACTGCGATAATGTTGGCATAGGGGGAATCTTTTTCGATAAACAGAGAATCTTTTACCGGGTTCAGCTTTGCTTCCATAGCAAAGTTAGAGTTGATCACCGAAATGTGCGTGTCATCCAAAGCCCTGGGCAGGGCTGCAGCTTCGACTTCAATAATCTGGAGCTTTTTAGGATTGCCCACTATATCTTTGGGTGTAGCGCTAATCCCTGCGCCTTCTTTCAGTTTCAAAAGACCGGCCTTTTCCAACAGCATCAGCGAACGTCCGCCATTGGTCGGATCGTTGGGGATTCCCACTTTGGCGCCTTCCGGCAGTTCTTTTAAATCTTTAATTTTACGGGAATAAATACCCATAGGCTCGATATGGATTTTATCCAAAACTACCAGTTTCAGATTTCTGTCTTTGGCAAATTTTTCCAGGTACGGAATGTGCTGAAAAAAGTTCGCATCCAGTTCTTTATCGGATAAAGACAGGTTCGGTTTTACATAATCAGTAAATTCGATCACCTGCAAGTCTACGCCTTCTTTTGCCAGCGCCGGTTTCACGAAGTTCAATAATTCCGCATGAGGTACCGGTGTGGCGCCTACTTTTACGACTACCTTCCCCTTATCCCCTGCCGGAGCCGCCGCTTTCTTTTCCTCTTTACCACCACAGCCGCCTACTGCCAGCGCAACTAACGCCAAGACCAAGATACCTAAAATAAGTTTTTTCATACTCTCCCTTCCTTTCTAAAAAATCTTCCTGTCAATGCAGGTTTTGCTCACACATTGATAGGAAGATAGTACGTTTATTTTTCCATTTTGTCAATCTTTATTAACAAAACAGGAAAATATTTTATATTTTTTTTAAAATTGTAAGATATGAAACGTCCTTTGCTGCGGCGCATGCGGTTCGTTTTATCAGTCTTTTTTTTCTTTGGGCAGTGTTGGCATAACAACCGACTCGCTGTCGGCATGGCAACCGGAGCAACCGGAACAACTGCCTCCACAGCTGCCGCAGCCGCAACCGCCTTTGCCAGCCAGTGCGGCTTTTTGACTTTTAATAATAGAACGTAGAGCTAACACAAAACAAACAACAAGAACCGTAACGACTACAGACGACGCAAAATTCATCAGGGTTCCCCCTTTCTCTGACTTACAACTGATGGCTCATTTCACCGCTGGACGTTCCCGACGGCTTCGGAGCAGGGCGGAAAATGAAATACAGAGCCAGAGCCACTAATACGCAGGCAAGACCCTGCATTACGCCGAATGGCGCGCCGTAAAAAGCCCAGCCCCCCAGATTAAAGACTACAAAAGATAAACCATACCCGATCAGGCACTGGAACGCGATCGCCAGCGCAGCCCATCTGGTTTCTCCCATTTCACGGGCTGTCGTTGCCATCGCCACCAGACAGGGCGGGTCAAACAAATTCAAGACCATAAAGGTAAAAGCAGACAACGGCGTGAACATTTTGGCAATACTGGACATGAGCGCTTCTTCGCTTTCCGGATCGGCCCCGGCCAGAATACCTAAGGTGCCTATCGCCTGTTCTTTCGCCAGGAATGCGGAGATTGCCGCCACCGTATTTTTCCAGTCTCCCAGACCGATGGGCGAGAATAACCAGGCAAACGCATTGCCGATGCCCGCCAACATGGATTCATTGATGTCTTCTACCATTTCCAGACTGAAGTTATAAGCCTGCAGGAACCACATAATCACACAGACGGTGAAGATGATCGTACCGGCTTTGATAATAAAGCCCCGGGCCCGTTCCCACATATGGATGAGCACGCCTTTAAAAGAAGGCAGATGATAAGCCGGCAGTTCCATAACAAAAGGTGCCGGTTCCCCGGCGAAATACCGGGTCTTCTTTAATGCGATGCCGCCTAACACGATGATCGCAATACCTAAAAAATACATGGAAGGCGCAACCCAGACAGACTCCGGAAAGAAAATCGCTGTCACCATGCCGATAATCTCTGTTTTGGCCGAACAGGGGATGAAGGAACACAACATAATGGTCATGCGCCGGTCACGAGGCTCTTCAATCGTACGGGTGGACATAATCCCGGGTACCGCGCAGCCGGTACCGATCAGCACCGGAATAAAAGACTTACCGGACAGGCCGAATTTACGAAAGATACGGTCCATAATAAAAGCGACGCGGGCCATATAGCCGGAGTCTTCCAGCAAAGACAAGAAGAAGAAAATCAACAAGATCTGAGGCACAAACCCCAACACGGTACCTACGCCGCCGATGATGCCATCCACAATCAGGCTGCTCAGCCAATCCGGAGCCGCAATAGATTCCAGAAAGCCGGTTGCATTTTCCGTAATAATCTCGCCAAACAACACATCGTTCGCCCAGTCGGTAGCCCAGGCCCCCACCGTCGTAACGGAGATGTAATACATCAGCGTCATTACCAGGAAAAAGATAGGCAACGCTAAAATACGATTCGTTACCACCCGGTCGATCTTATCGGACACCGTTAAGGCATGCTTCGGCGCTTTTTTGCGCACAGCATCATCCACCACTTTAACGATATATTCATAGCGCTGGTTGGTGATGATGCTTTCCGCGTCGTCTCCCAGTTCCTTTTCGCAATCCTGAATATGAACCTCCAAATGCTGCAGCAGTTCTGTTTTTAAATTCAAAGAACCAATGATTTCCTGATCCCGTTCAAAGATTTTAATGGCATACCAGCGCAAGTTTTCTGCCGGTACCAGTCCCATAATGGATTCTTCAATATGAGCCACACAATGTTCCACACTGCCATTAAAGACATGGGGCAGTTCCGGCGCCGGTTTATGGGTCCGGGCAATAGCCAGAGCTGCTTCCGCCGCTTCAAGGCAGCCCTCGCCTTTCAAGGCGCTGATCGTGTATACCGGGCAATTCAACTTGGCAGACAGTTTCTCAAGATCGATCTGATCGCCATTTTTTCTGACCAGATCCATCATATTGATTACAAGCACAACCGGCAGCCCCACCTCAATCAGTTGCGTTGTCAGATATAAATTACGTTCGATATTGGTTCCGTCAATGATATTTAAAATTACATCCGGTTTTTCATTGACCAGGTAACGGCGGGAGACGGTTTCTTCCAGCGTATAGGGAGAAAGAGAATAAATGCCCGGTAAGTCCTGTATGACCACATCCTTATGGCCTTTCAGTCTGCCGTCTTTCTTTTCCACCGTAACACCGGGCCAGTTTCCCACATATTGCGTACTGCCGGTCAATTCATTAAACAACGTAGTTTTACCGCAATTAGGATTCCCGGCTAAAGCGATCTTGATTTCCATAGTAGCTCCTCTAGTTTACTTAATGTCTCTTCTGCAAACACTTACACGGCGCACCGGCTATCTCCGGTTCTCTGTCTTTCTGAGGCGCCGCGCCATTATACGAACCTTTTTTCTCAGATGAAGAAGCGCCGTACTGGCACAGATAGTCACCTTTTGATTAGCGGACTACCTCAATACTGGCAGCCTCATTTTTCCGAACCGACAGATCGTAACCCCGCAAATTCAGCTCCATGGGATCACCCAGAGGCGCAATTTTAACAACCTGGATCTCCGTTCCTTTCGTAATGCCCATGTCCATAATGCGCCGTTTTAACGCGCCGGTACCGTTTAATTTTACAACCGTACACACCTCGCCTACCGGCACCTCGTTCAATGTCATCTTGGCAACGCTCCTTTCTATGTGTTCCCACATACTCTGATTGCTTTTATATCAATACATAATGCGCCGGGCCATTTCCATCCCCAGAGCAATACGACTGTCCTTAACCTTCAAAATCATGTTGCCGGCCATCTGACTGACGACCGTAACTTTCGTATCGACCGTAAAACCCAGTTCCGCAAGATGCTGACGCACCTCATCTTTTCCGGTAATCTTGGCGATGGTCACTGTTTCTCCTTCTTTTGCAGATACCAACGGGAGCATCGTTTCACCTCCTGCGTAAAATATAGATAAAATTAGCTTTAGCTAACCTGTGCGTAAACGCCGAGCCCTCCACACGAATCCCTGGAAGGGATTTCTCCGGATAAAAGACGGCAAAAAAAGAAACTTTGCAAGCCAAAAATTAGCACAAGCTAACTTTATCGTTTAAAAAAAATTAGTACAAGCGGGAACCGGAGTAATTAGCATAAGATAACCGCAATACTAAAAAAATGGTTAGGTATAACTAACCGCACAAATAATTTACCACTACTCAGACAAACTGTCAAGCTTTTTTGCCGATTTATGCCGCAGCGGCAGAGGGTCGTTTCCCGCGATGCGTATTGACTGACTGTTTTTAAAGTACATAGCCGTGTCATCTCTCCTGCTGAGTTGCAAATCAGATAATTGTCAACCATAAGCAAATGGCTCTGCCTGAGCAGAGCCATAATAACATTTGCTTTTCGATTGTCCGTAAATCCGCTAAAAATAGTAGGAAAAGTGTTTCCCACCAAAGAAACAGCCCGCGGATCCTACTCTAATTGACTGGTGCAATGGGGGCAGCGAGTAGCATCGTCCGCGATTTCGCTCTTGCAATAAGGGCAGACGCGAGCCGGTTTTGCTTCTTCTTTCGGATGAATGCGATTGATTTGTTTAATAACCAGAAACACTGCAAACGCAACTAACAAGAAGTTAATAATTGTATTGAAAAAAGCGCCATAGGCAATTACGGCAGCACCGGCTTCTTTTGCCTGCGCCAAAGTCGTAACATTTTTATCGGAAAGATTAATAAACAAGTTGCTGAAATCCACATCCCCGATCAATTTCCCCAGGGGGGGCATCAGCACACCGTCAACTAAAGAGGTTACAATTTTCCCGAAAGCGCCGCCGATTACAACGCCTACGGCCATATCTACTACATTACCGCGCATTGCGAATTCTTTGAATTCACTAAAAAAACTCATCTTGATTCCTCGCATTTCTTCTGAATATTTCTCTGTTTACATTGCCTTCATGTTGGGAAAACGTCCTGCCTTCGCAACACAGAACGATTCTTCATTGATTAAACCACAACCGTCGCAATTAGTCAATGCTCCAAACCGTATTTATACAGATAAATCGTTTTGACTATTCTGCTTTATAAAAAGACAAGGCAATGCTCATCCTTTTCTAATCTTCCAACACTTCTCCGTTTAAAGACAGGGTCACCACCTGCCAGGGAATAAATTTGCCGCTTTTCTGCAAGGCTTCTTTCGCAGCCACTTCCAAGCCGCCGCAGCAGGGAACTTCCATGCGAACAATGGTCACATTCTTTATAGTGTTATTTTCCAGGATCGCGGTCAGTTTTTCCGCATAATCTACCGGATCCAGCTTAGGACAGCCAATCAAAGTGATTCTGCTTTTCATAAAATCTTCGTGCAGCGTGGCACGGGCATAAGCCGCGCAATCGGCCGCGATCAGCAGTCTGGCATTAGCAAAGTAATCCGCTTTGACCGGCGCCAGACGGATCTGGACCGGCCACTGGGACAGGCGGCTTACCTGTTTTACCGCTCCTGCGCCGTCGACCATTCCGGTCCCGTAACTTGTACGATTCCTGCAAGGATTTTCTCCTTCGCGATTTCCTGCCGCTTCTCCCGGTCTTTGCAGATTACGGGCCAAAGAACCCGGACAGCCTCTTGCCACCGGCTTCTGTTCCAGAGAACGCTGACGGGCCTGCACCTTCTCTTCATCATACTCGGCGGCTTCCCGTTCAATGATCGTGATTGCCCCGGTAGGACAGGCAGGCAGACAATTTCCCAGACCATCACAATAATCATCGCTGAGCAAACGCGCTTTCCCATCTACCATAACGATGGCGCTCTCCTGACAGGCATTCGCACAGGCGCCGCAGCCATTACATTTTTCTTCATCAATATGAACAATTTTTCTTGTTACCATACGTTTCTCCTCAAACATCCTTTTCTCGTACATATACACGTAATAAGCTTGACCTTTCCTACATATTATACTAAACTGTATAAGTAAAATCCGTTGGAAAAACAACGAAATAAATTTTATTTCATTACTTTTGTTTTTATATTACTTCTGTTTTTATATTATTTTCGTAATTTTTCTTGTTTTTGTTTTTTTTAGATTACAAGGAGCTTTTATGGCCTTACTGCAAACCGCAAAAAAGACTGCTGAAATCACAGAAGACACGCTGACCATACTACGACATTCCATTTTGTTTCAAAATCTGCCGGAACGTGATCTTCCCCTGCTGCTGCAAACCTTGCAGGCCCGCAGCGAAAGCTACCAAAAAGGACAGTTTTTACTTCATGCAGGCGACCGGGCCAACGCAGTCGGAATGGTGTTAAAAGGGCACGTATCCATTATCAAAGATGACTTTTGGGGCAATGAAAATCTGTTGAACCGTCTGGGACCCGGCAGTATTTTTGCCGAATCCTTTGCCTGCGCCGAGACAGTAGCGCTGAATGTCAGCGTCACAGCCTCTTCTGCTTGTGAGGTCCTGTGGCTTTACATTAAAGAACTGTTGCATTCTACAGAAACAAGCGCTGTAAAAGATCTTTTCATTCGTAACTTTTTACAGGAACTGGCAATCAAGAATTTGCAATTTAATGAAAAAATGACGCACATGGGGCAACGCACCATTCGGGAAAAGCTGCTTTCCTTTTTATCGGCTGCCGCCCTGAAAAACAAATCGTCCGTGTTCAATCTGCCGCTGAACAGACAGCAAATGGCGGATTACCTTTGTGTGGACCGCAGCGCGCTATCCGTTGCCTTAGGCAAACTCCGGGACGAGGGTATCCTGACTTTTGAAAAAAACCATTTTCACCTTCTTTAGCTATTGAATATAGTCCCCGAAATGGTTTATATTTATAAGGTAGATTTAGCATGTAATTTAATGCAGAAAAAAGGAGAATTATTTTGGACCGCGGTAATTTTTCAACTCGACTTGGCTTCATTTTTGTTTCCGCCGGCTGCGCGATCGGCCTGGGGAATGTGTGGCGTTTCCCGTATATCACAGGAAAATATGGCGGCGCCTCTTTCGTATTGATTTATCTTCTGTTTCTGACCATCCTGGGCCTGCCAATCATGGTCGCGGAATTTGCCGTCGGTCGTGCCAGTGTTCGGAGTCCGGCCAAATCTTTTGACGTGCTGGAACCCAAAGGGACGAAATGGCACTGGCATAAATACGGCTGTATTGCCGGCAATACAGTGCTGATGATGTTTTATACCACAATCACCGGCTGGATGTTCTATTATCTTTATAAAATGCTGGTGGGCGGTTTCAACGGCTTATCTGTCGAACAGATCGGCGGCGTGTTAGGCGCGCTGGTATCGGATCCTGTAACGATGACAGGCTATATGGCGTTAGCCGTTGTCAGCGGCTTCGGAGTATGCTATTTAGGCGTACAGGCCGGTGTCGAACGCATCACCAAGTTTATGATGTCCTGTCTCTTACTTTTAATGATTGCATTGGCTGTCAATTCTGTCCTGTTGCCCGGCGGAGAACAAGGGTTGGAGTATTATCTGCTGCCTGATTTCAGCCGACTGGCTCAGTATAGCGCCAATGAAGTAATCTTTGCGGCGATGGGTCAGGCCTTCTTTACCCTGAGTCTGGGCATCGGCTCTCTGGCAGTCTTCGGCAGCTATATTGGTAAAGAAAAGCGTCTTACAGGTGAAGCGTTGTACGTAATCATGCTGGATACCTTTGTCGCTCTGATGAGCGGTCTGATTATCTTCCCTGCCTGCTCCGCCTTCAACATTGATCCCGGTGCCGGTCCGAACCTTCTGTTTGTTACGCTGCCCAATGTATTCAATCATATGGCCGGAGGACAGTTCTGGGGTGCGCTTTTCTTCCTGTTCATGACCTTCGCCGCCATGTCTACCGTAATTGCTGTATTTGAAAACCTCATTGCCTGTATTTATGACCTGACAGGCTGGGATCGGAGAAAAATCATCTCCCTGGGTACGGTGGCAATTATCCTGCTTTCCCTGCCCTGTATTTTCGGTTTTAATATCTGGAGCGATATTCAGCCGTTGGGCAAAGGTTCTGCCATCCTGGACCTGGAAGACTTCCTCGTAAGCAACAACTTATTGCCTTTGGGAAGCCTTATCTATCTTGCGTTCTGTACCAGCCGCTATGGCTGGGGCTGGGATAACTTCATCCGCGAAGCCGATACAGGCGAAGGGGTCAAATTCCCTCGCGGGCTGCGCTTTTATCTGACGTATATCCTACCTATTATCGTGCTCTATATCTTCATCAATGGTTATATCGCGATTTTCAGCAAATAAAATTTAAAATTCAGAAGAAATACTGAAATCCCGTATCTGCCAGCGTTAAACACGCCCACAGGTACGGGATTTCAGTAATTTTTAATGATTGAAAAAATGCGGCGAATCGCCCCACTGTCCCCAACCCACAGTATCTCCCACAGCAGCTACTCTGGCGCTGAGACCGGCGCAATACGTTTCTTTATCATCTTCCAGCCCGGGCTTATTCTCATACAGCTGGTAGTCTTTGCGAAACTCCGGCAGCGTAACGATCGGCATCAGGATGTTGGCCCCCGCCTTTAACGCCATCTCCCGGCCCAAAGGATGGAGAGCCTGCAGAGCAGTCGTGGCCGCAATATTAACATCCTGTAAAAAAAGACGGACGACAGCAATCATATTGAGACTCAGACACAAGCGCTCGCTTTGCGCTGCAGCGGTATCCCCTCCCGCTGCTATGACCCTTTTTCCTAAAGGCGTATTTTTATGGACCACGTAAGGCCCCATACCGATCATCGCAATATTTTTTTTGCGAAAATAAAGAATATCAGAAGCCAAATCTTCCAGGGTCTGCCCCGGCAAGCCGATCATAACGCCGGTACCCACCTGATAGCCAATGGCGCCCAGGTTGTCCAGACAGGCATCGCGTGCCGCCCAGATATGCCTTCCGTCCTGTGGATGCAAGGTCTCATATAATCGCGGGGTACTGCTTTCGATCCGTAAAAGATAACGATGCGCGCCTGCCTGATACCAACGTAAATAAGTCTCCGGTGTCTGCTCTCCTAAAGACAGGGTGATTCCCAGCGCGCCTCCGCCGATCTTTTTTATTTCTTTAACCAGTGTTTCTATGCAGGCTATAAATGCTTCATCCTGACGCTCGCCAGACTGCAGCGTAATCGACCCGTATTGTTTTTCATAACACCAACGGGCCATCGCCAGAACCTCCTGCACCGGTGAGTCAAACCGGCGGACTTGTTGATTATCCCGCCGAATGCCGCAATAGAAGCAATTTTTAATGCAGCGATTGGAAAGTTCCAGCAGACCGCGGTAATAGGCGACATTCCCCACCCATTTCTTTTTCATCTCATAGGCGGCCGCATATAGCTGCTGTTTTTCCTCTTCTTTTTTCAGCCCCAGCAAAAAAATCAGGTCTTCCTTATTCAGTTCCTTTTTCTGTAAAACTTCGCTCAGTTTCATATTAGTAGTATAACACAGGCAACCGCTCTGAAGAAACGTGCATTGCCACGCAACTAAAAAATACTTCTATGCTCCCAATTCAAATTATTTTCCTTTAAACTGCGCTTTACGTTTTTCCAGGAAAGCTGTAATCCCCTCCCGGAAATCAGCGCTGTCTGCGCATTGATTCTGCAAAGCAACTTCCGTTTTGGCAAACTCTGCAAATCCTTGGTACATGCTTACAAACATCATCTTTTTCATATTGGCGTAAGCCAACGTAGGGCCTCCTGCCAGCTTTTTGGCGAAAACCAGCGTCTTCGGCAGTAATTCTTCCTGCGTCGTCACTTCCTTCACCAGTCCCAGAGCGAGACATTCCTCCGCATTCACAGGGCGTCCGCTGACAAACATCTCCATGGCCCGATGGGTTCCGATTAAGCGAGGCAGCAGATAACCGCCGCCGGTATCAGGGATCAGCCCAATCCCCACAAACGCCTGAATAAATTTTGCGTTATCTGCCGCAAAGACGAAATCGCAACCGAAAGCCAGATTGCAGCCTCCCCCTGCAGCAGCGCCGGCTACTGCGCAAATGACTAACTTCGACATTTTCTTAATATACAAAACGATTTCTGACAGCTTACCTGCCAAAGGCGCCATGGATTTCTCCGCAAAATCAGCTTCTTCACAGTGCGCCTTCATATAACGGATATCGCCGCCGCCGCAAAAAGCCCGACCGGCTCCTGTCAACACAACGACTTTTACAGACGAATCCGTTTCCGCCTGTTGTAAAGCCGCTTCCAATTCCAGCGCCAGGTTCATATCCAGCGCATTTAACGTAGGCGCATAGTCCAATGTAATAAGAGCTACCGCTTCTTCCTTCACGTAATGCAACATTTTGAAATCCATAGCAAAGCCTCCGTTCTGTTTTTAATCGTTTTTTACAAAAGTTTATAACTGCCGCTCTCTTTTGCAGAAATGACATCCTGCACAGTTTCAGACAGCTTTCTTCCATACGTTTATTCTGCCTTTGTTTCCATCGATACATAGCCGCCAAACACCCAGCCAACCGTACCATCAGGCAAAATAATATAGACCCAGGAATCTTCCCCGTTCTTATCAGCCACTTTATTCATAAACTTGCAAACCAGCCCTTTGCGCAATGTGGTAATAATATAACCGTCCAGATCCGGATGCGTACGCAAACGCAATTGATCGCCCGTAATGGTCACAGAAGCTACCGAGGGGTCGTTAAAAATTTCTTTTGTCGTTCGTTCTTCCGCGGCAAAACCCGACATCGCTACCCACAATAGTAAACACAAAATAACAGAAACTTTTTTCATTTTTTCTCCTCCACTTACCTACTTTAATTCTTTTATATTTTAAAATTTTATGCCAATTATTCATGTCGCCATCGTGACGTCATATCGACGCTTTTAAATCTTTTTGGTCTATTTTTAAATTTATTAAATCTCTTACTACTTCACCGGCAATAATCAGGCCCGCCACCGAAGGCACAAAGGCAACGCTTCCCGGCACCGCCCGACGAACTGCCCGGAGTGAATTTTCACAGCCCGTCTCAATACCGGTTGCTGTATTTTTTTCACAAAGCGCCAACTCAGAACTTTCTTCCCCCGTCTGCGGCGCAATCGGAATTTCCCGGGAATACACCACCTTTAATTTTTTTATGCCATATTTTTTTAATTCACGGCGCATGACTTTTGCTAAAGGACAAACGCTGGTCCGATAAATATCCGCCACCTGAAAAGCAGCCGGATCTAATTTATTTCCGGCTCCCATACAGCTGATGATCGGGGTATGTACCTTTTCCGCCTGGCAGACCAGAGCAATCTTGCCCGCCACTGTATCAATCGCATCAATGACATAATCATACTGTGAAAGATCAAATTGATTCTGCGTCTCCGGCAGATAAAAACATTTATGCACCGTCACTTGCGCATCAGGATTGATATCCAAAATCCGCTCCCGCATCACATCCACTTTATCCCGCCCCAGCGTGCGGTGTGTCGCAATAATCTGCCGGTTGATATTACTCAGGCAGACCTGATCGTGATCGACTAAATCAATGTGACCTACGCCGCTGCGGGCCAGGGCTTCTGCCACATAGCCGCCGACGCCGCCGACGCCAAACAGGCACACGTGGGAATGCGCCAGTTTTTCTATGTTCGCTGCCCCGATCAGGCGGGCGGTACGGGAAAACTGTTCTGACATACGATTACCTCAATATAGTTACTTAATTATAAATTAAACTATATAAGATCAGTATATTATATAATAAAAACTCAAAAAATGTTCATTACCATTTTAAAATCCTTTAGATAATGCCGAGAAACAGGCACTTCTTCATCTTTATATTTGCTCATAACCAAAACATATGTATCATTAAACCATGGCTCAATTTCTCTGATCATTTTCAAATTAACTATGTAGCTTTTATGTGTTCTAAAAAAAGAATACGGCCTTAACCTCTCTTCAATATCTCTTAATATAATTTTCGACTCCAAAATGCCTCTTGTGGTATAGAACAGAGTATTTCCCTTCTTTATAGACCTGACAAATATTATTTCCTCAACAGAATTCAACACTATAATTTTCTCATCCGCACCCGCTATACTAATAGAAAACAAACCATTTTCAACAACAATCTCCCCATTGACTTTCAACTTATTGTTTTGACACTGTATAGATTTTAATCGATTAATCGTTTTGTTGATTCTAACATCATTATATGGTTTTAAAATATAATCAAAAATTGCCATATCAAACGCCTTAATCGCAAATTGGGGGAACCCCGTAGAAAATACTAACTTGGGATAATCTGTAATTTTCTCTATTTCAATAGCCGTTTCAATCCCATCCATAACAGGCATTTCTATATCTAAAAAAACAATATCGGCTGCTTCCGGAAATTCTTTTAAATATTCTAAAACCGCTTTCCCATTGGCAAAAGTTCCTATCGTTTCAACAGAAGGATTATTTTGCAATATATATTTTAACTCGTTCCGTGCAGGTACCTCATCATCAACAACTATCGCCCTTATCTTAGGCATCTGTGCTGCCACCTCTTTTCTGTTTTAGTATTTTAAAAGAAACAGACGTCCCTACATTAAGTTTACTCATAATTTGTAATCCACTCTCGGGGCCATACATTGTCAACAATCTTTTTTGTACATTAAGCAAACCTATTGATTTGTATTTTTCCCCAGATTTAGTTTCTGCTGGATTTTCTAATAAATACTTTAGCTTTTCTTCAGGTATCCCTTTCCCGTCATCAAATACATATATTTTCATTCCATCACTTTCAGAAATTAACCCTACATAAATCGTTCCGCCTTCTTCTTTTGACAAAATTCCATGTTTAATTGCATTTTCAACTAAAGGTTGAAGAATCAGTGAAGGTACCGTAAAAGGTTCATGTTCGGGTATATCATATTCTACTTTTAAACGATCTCCAAACCGTGCCGTTTCTATGTTCAAATACGCTTTCACATGTTGAAGTTCTTCTTCAAAATTTATAAAAATTTTAGGACTGGAAAGACTATGTCGATAATATTCAGCTAAATAAACAACCAGCGCTTTAGCTGTAGAAGGATCACTGCGACAATAATAACTGACTGTATTAAGCGCGTTAAAAAGGAAATGTGGATTTATCTGCGCTTGTAAAACTTTTACTTCTGCTTCAGATAACAAAACATCTTGTTTATTTAGCTCATTAATAGTTATTTGGATTTCAAGTAAACTGCTCAAACCTGATAATAACTCTTTTTCAAAATTTGTAAATATTGCTTTAATGGGCTTCCCGATGACAACGATAAAGCTTGCCTCGTTATTCGATTTTACCGGAGAAGATAGTGTTGTATATTTTTCATCAGAAGCAACTTTCATGGTCGTAGAATTGCGAAAAAAGTCTTGTCCTTTAACGTATTCTCTAACAAGTTCAAAGCCTTCATTTTTATTAACTAAAGTAATGTCATTATTTTTGTTTACAATAGCAACCCAACTTAAAGAATCAATATTTTCGTAAATGATATTAGCAATAGCAACCTCTGTTTTCTTTGGGTTGCGCTCTTTTAAACCTTCAACAATTAAATTAACCACTCTAAGCGCATTTCTTGTTGCTTGCAAAGAATAAGCTTCTAACCTTAAATAATTATCTTTTAAAACCCCTATAAATAATCCTACGCCAACAGAATTTGTTAAAAGCATGGAAGGAGCAATATTTTGAACCAATATAGCAGCAGTTTCATAAGGTTTAGCAAAAATAAGAAGCAATACCATATGCAGACACTCTAATATAAAACAAATCAAAAAAGCCCACAACCACATTCTTTTCTTATTTTTTAATGTAGCAGATAAAAGACCTGCACATATCCCTTGCAAGATAGTAATGAGTCCGCTTTGCGCAGAAGTAAATGTATCTAAAAAGAAAATTCGGTGTATACCGGTAACGATTCCTGCTCCAGTTCCAACAAAGGGACCACCTATCAGCCCTCCTGAAATGACACCAATTGCCCTGGTATTAATAATTCCATGAGGCGTTATTATTCCCCAATAGGTCCCCATAATACCAAGTGTTGAAAAAACAAGTATCAAAAACATTTTTTTATTTAAACTAAATTGTTTTTCAATAACAGCAGTATTAAATATGGACGTTTTACTTAATAGCACTATAACAACAACAAACATCGTAGTGCCTAACCATAATTGTTGGATTTCTACTGCTGCTTTAAAGAAAAAAGTGTTTTCAAACATCCCAATCCTCGTCCTAAATATTACAAAATAAAATATTATCTACAACGTCTAAAACAATGCCATAAATTTTAGACGTTTTTTTTATTTTGTATCCACACTAGATTGCCAAGATTAGAAAACCATAAACAAACAAAAAAGCGAACCAATAACTCTTAGCGAGTTAACACACAAAAATACCCTTTTAAGTTATTTTTCATAGCCTAGCATTATTACAATTCAAGTATATCACCATTAAATAACAAAATACCGCATCTTAGACACACTTTACCGCATCTCGTCAACGTTTTAAACAACTTAGTAACCATTTTAAATAAAATAATGATAGAAAAACACTTTTGGAAAGGAGGTTTGTATTTTACAGATATTTACCAGGCTACAGAAAAATCAGTATTTTTAAGAAAGGATGTGATTAAGTATGGATGTTAATCAAATCATGAATTCGGCTACCCTATGGGGCATTTCAAGCATTATGGTAATTACTATTTTAGTAGAAGCTATTGTGTTCGGTTGGCAAGCTTATAAAACCTCTCAAAAAATGGGGATTCCAAAATCAGAAGTAATTTCAGGTATGCGAGCAGCCATGATTACAGCCATCGGTCCCTCTTTTGCTCCAGTAATCGTGTTAATTGCTTTAATGGCAGTATTAGGTGGTCCCACCGCATGGATGCGAATGAATGATATCGGTGCTGCTCGTACAGAGCTAGCCATGAGTGCCATCGCTACTGGCATGGCCAACTCCTCATTAGAACCAGGAAAATTGAGTTTGATGGGTTTTATCTTCGCTCTATGGGGTATGGCTCTGAATAATGCCGGATGGATCGTTATTGGAGGATACTCGGCACCAGTACTCGGTAAAGCTGTCGAAAAAATGAAAAAAAGTTTCGATCAGACTTGGGTAAAATTACTCATGGCAGCCGCTGCCTTAGGGTTATTTTCTACATTATTGGGTAATGCGGTTATAGCAAAAGGCGCAATTAAAACAAATAGTTTATTCACATCGATAGCTGCTTTTGTAACCATGTTTATTATAGCACATGCATTCAAGGGGAACAAACGTATTCAAGAATTCAGCCTCGGCCTCTCAATGCTTGTTGGCATGTATTTAACTGTTGCAGTTTTTTAATATGAACGAAAAGAGGTGAAAATCATGAACGAGAAACAAACAAGTTCTATTGAAATATTTAATAAATACAAAATGACAATTATTCGATTGGGCTATATTTTTGTAACGCTTGCTCTGATTGCAGATTTTTTACCAGCGATTTATGTGTCATTCGTTACAGGCGTATTCCCTTCTGTAAGTGAAATCTTTCAATTATGGATTGCTGCAGCCGCAGCCTTTGGCGTCGGTTATATTGTCCAACCAGTATCTTTTTTCCCTATGGTTAATATGTCGGGAACTTTCATGGTTTGGCTTTGTGGAAACGTAGGGGAAATCCGTGTACCAGCAGCAACAATGGCTCAGAGTGTGACCGAAAGTGAGCAGGGATCACCTAAGGCAGAAATTATGGGCACTTTAGGCATAGTCGGGTCTATTATCGTATCTGTCACTTTAATCACCGTATTTGCTTTTATCGGGGCACAGGTAATGCCACTGTTACCTAAAACAATTGTTAAAGGTTTCTCTTTCATTTTACCAGGAGTATTAGGGGCTGTATATGCCAGTCTTTGCGGAAAAAATTTTCTTCTCGGGGTTCTCGTTCTAGTTACTTCTCTGTTGGGGATTATGGTATGGCCAATGTTAGGAATCCCTAAAGGATTAAACATGTTATTAAATATTATCGTAGCAGTTATTGTTGCTAGAATCTATTACGTTAAAACAAAATCCAATACCGTAAAAGAATGATCTTTGGGGCAAACACAAATAAGTTTTTAACATCAATACTAAGGAGGAATTAATTATGGGGCCTTTAAACGGTTTAAAAGTTTTGGACTTAACACGTGTATTATCCGGTCCATATGCAACAATGGTATTGGCAGATTTTGGAGCGAATATCATAAAAATAGAGCCACCTAAAGTAGGTGATGATTCTCGCGCTTTCGGGCCCTTTGTAGGACAAGAAAGTGCTTATTACATGAGCTTAAATCGAAATAAACGATCAATGTGCTTGGATTTTAAAAATGAAAAACATAAAGATGTTTTTCGGAAGTTAGTTTCAAAAGTAGATATGGTTGTTGAAAATTATCGCCCTGGAACAATGGAAAAATTTGGTTTAGGTTACGAAGAACTAAAAAAAATTAATCCTCAATTAATCTATGTTGCCTGTTCTGGATTTGGACGTTCAGGCCCTTATGCCCGCAAACCTGCTTATGATGTGGTAGTGCAGGCTATGGGGGGAATCATGAGTATTACCGGTTCAGAAAACGGAGAACCTACTCGCGTAGGTGCTTCTATCGGCGACATTGTTGCAGGAATATTCTCTGTTATCGGTGCTTTGTTAGCTCTTATTCACAAACAAAAAACCGGGGAAGGGCAACTTGTTGATGTCAGTATGATGGACTGCCAGGTCGCGATTTTGGAAAATGCTGTAGCACGTTATGTGACAACAGGCATTATTCCAAAACCTTTGGGAAATCGTCATCCTTCTATAACTCCATTCTGTTCGTTCACTGCAAAGGATGGTTCCATAATTGTTGGGGCAGGTAATGACAGATTATGGGTAAAACTTTGTAATATATTAAACAGACCAGATCTTTTAGTTGATGAACGTTTTGCTTCAAACCCTTTACGAACCAACAATGTAGCAGCATTACATCAAATTTTAAATGAAGAACTTCAAAAAGAAACTGTTGCAGAATGGATGGAAAAATTAGAAGGAGCAGGCGTCCCTTGCGCCCCTATCAACAATGTCAAAAATCTAATAGAAGACCCTCAGCTTAAAGAAAGGGAGATGTTTGTTGAGGTCGAACATCCTATTGCAGGAAAGTTAAAAATGCCTGGCATTCCAATTAAAATGTCTGTTACACCAGGAGAAATCAAAACTCCAGCTCCCATATTAAACCATGATTTATATTCTATACTTTATGATTTGATGGGCTGGAACCAAAATACTGTTGATGAAAATTTAAATTAACTAATCATCTAATAATTAACTGCATCAGTAAATTTCTTGAAACCTCTGCTACAATCTATATAATTTCATAACTTCGTTTTATACAAGACCCCCTGTCCGATGTGTGCACACCTTAGACAGAGGGTCTTCAAATGCCATATTTCCATTTACCATACACCGCTTTTAATTTGTAAATCATACTCCATAAATAGACTGTTTCGTCTTTTATTCCAAGCGCAAATTTCTTAAAGCGCTTCGCTGAAGGACCTTATACAAAAGGACCGCCGCAAACACCGAAGGGATTGCACTTATCGCCATAGAAACGGCGCAGTTTACTGCGCTGACAAAAGCAACCTGCTGAGCATATCCTAACACAAAATATTTAAAGCCGTAACGAAGCACCGGTTCAGTCAGCACATTGACCAGACAGCCGCCAATGCAGGCAATCGCCACGATTCTTGTTTCTTCTTTTTCCGAGGCGGCCGCCGCCAATTTGAATACTCGGTGAGCAATAAAGGCCACCGTCCAACCCAAAATAAACTTAGCCACAAACGTAGGCGGAGCAGAAGTAGTATAGCCGGCCAGTACATCGGCCAAAGTCAGACCCACCGCGCCGGAAAGAGCGCCGTATTTTGCTCCCAGCAATACAGCCGACAACAGAATAAAGGCATGGCCGATATAAATTTTTCCTGTCATCCCCATCCCCATCGGTATCTCTATACGCAAATAAGAAAAGCAACAAAAAGCCAGAGCCGCAAACAGGCCTGCCAATGTCAATTTTGTTATCCGGTCGTGTTTCATTGCCATCCCCTTATTATCAGATCGCCACATCGATCTTGGCGCTGACTCCTACGCCCTGTACCCGTTTACAGTTAGACGGGTCCTTGGAATCCACAGGTATCAACGCCTGAATACGGAAAGTACGATTTAAGAACTCCCCTTCCAGGGCTAATGCAGCCTGACATTGGTCTACCATGGCTTTGGGACCGCTGATTTGCGCAGCGCCCACATAGCCTTTGGTGCCTACCGCCAGAATCGGTACGACCTTCGTCGAATATTCTTCACTGACAGCGTATTTGGAAGTAAGCTTGTTGATAAACGTATTTAATTCAGTACTGTACCGATCTACAGCCCAAACGATTCCTCCTGCTTTCAATATGCTTCCCAGACCACCTAAAACTCCGCCTGCATTGGCAGCCGGAACCGAAACAAGATTCCCTGCAAGAAAACCGCAAAGAGCCGCTGCAACAATTGTTTTTTTACCCGAAAATTTCATTTTGGGCCTCCTTCCTCACACCACAGAATCATTTTAAAAGTAACCGCATCTGATACCAGAGAACATCTCCATGTGTAGATTCTGAAATACCTTCATTGATAAAACCAAATTTATGATAATAGTGAAGCAACGGTTCCTTGCAGGTCAGCACAACGCCAGTCCTACCCGCCGTTTCCGCACTTTCTATCATCGCCTTGATCATCTGTCCCGCATAGCCTCTACGACGATATTCCGGCAATGTATTCAGCCCAAAGATCATTTGCCATTTGCCTTGCGGATTATGCAGGGAAGCATCCTGATACATCTCATCCCGCAAATCTTTTTCATCCGTAACCATTCCGTCAATAAACCCCAGCAGCTTCGCTTCCTGAAATAAAAGCCAGAAACAATCTCCATAGGCCGCCACCCGCTCCCGGATCGTAGCCAATGAGGCTGCCTCCGCAGCGGGAAAGCAGGCTTTTTCTACTTCCGCCAGGGCGTTCACATCCGCCAAAGTGGCATTTCGCAACATCATCTTCCTACCTCGATCAGCTTACCCGATTCGATCGCCCTCACAGCATCTGCTGTCACTGACGATTTTTATCCGCCAAGTATCGTTTAACCCCGGAAATAAAAATATCCAGCCGGTTAATCCCCGTCAGACGGGGACACAGGTAAGGCTTTACCGTTTTAAAAAAGCGGTGTATTCCTTTCCCTTCAGCTGGTTATCGGAAAAAGGACAAAGGGTCTTTTTATCTTTGTACAACTTCAGATAAATGAAACTATCGCAGGCGGTTAACGCAGCGCAACCGGCGTAACGCATAATGAAGTCCGGCAGAAGGTTCTGCTTTCCTCCATAAAAATCGCCCACCCAAAAATAATTCAGCTCTTTCAGCATTCTCTCTGCCCTCACAGTTATCATTGGAGGCGGCGCCTGGATTTGAACACAGGGAATACGGGTCTTGCGGACCAGCGCCTTAAACACTTGGCTACGCCGCCATTAAAACAGTGATGATGACAGTTTGATTATACAAGCTCTGAAAAATATTGCAAGTGAAAATACTGTAAACTCTTCCTGCAAAATCTGTTATTTTTACACTTCTCCTACCTTGCACTTTATTTTATCCTGATCTGTAGTGCTTCATTCTCCACAGCCGCATCACGGAACACCTGTAGCATAGTCTTGCCATACTCGCCCAGATACGCCTTGTCCTGAATACCGCGCGGAATCTCGATCACGGTTTTTTCCACGACTTCTCCCAGACAATCATACAGCGCATCCAGGTTTTCGCCGTAGTAATCAGGCAAATTCAGGATTTTTTTCAAGTATAAATGAGCTTTCTTTCTATCTTTAAATTCCTTGATATCCAATGTAATTTTCATATGCATCTCTCTCCTTGCCTTCGCCGAGATATTTCCCTGCCGTTCTTCAGTACAATTTTACGAAATTCTGATAATGAGAATCCGAATAATAAATCAGGCCGTCATTGGAAAAACAAATGCGCTTGGCGTTACGGTTGCCCCTGCGGTAATCAATATCGCATTCTCTCCATACCCGCCCCTGCTTATCCGGAAGGATTTTTTCAAAGTTACCGAAACGATCGCCACCGATACTTTTCCCCGGGGCAACCTGATCCAGTGTGCCTGCTTTTTTCCATCCCAGTTTGGCCGCCTGTGCTTTCGTAATATAATTAGGAGGCAGCGCCTTGAATAAATGGATGTAAGCCGCCACATGGCTCTTATCCGTATAGGCTTTTCCCTTTTCCACACGGATGCCGGAAACAGTAGCTGCCGCCCCGCTGTTCCCATCAGCTTTTGTCGCTTTGTTGGTAGCATCCTTATTTCCTGCCGTGCCATTAACAGTGGCGGTCTGCGTTGTCTTCGCCTGCGATGCGTTCCCCGTTTGTTTTTTATTATCACTGCAGCCCGTAACCAGAGCCAGCGTCAGCACCAAAGCCAATACTATAGCAAAAATCTTTTTCATAACTTCCGTCCCCCTGCTTTTTTATGTTTTTATTTAAAAAGTTTGCGTCAATTCAGTGTCATTTGCTAAATATATTTTAGCACATCCGTTCTCTCTTATCAAAAGCCTGCTTGCTAAATACAAATATTTTAACAAAAATTATGGTATAATAGAGTATCTTTAGTAAGGAGAATTTTATTATGAAGCCAGAAAAATTCCGTTCTAAATTATATATTACAGCGTCGGTACTAAGTGCCATCTTACATTTTTCTGCTACATCTGCCGCGCCGGCCGTAACTGATACCGCTGCATTACAGGCAGCGGCTACCACGCCCGCACAAACAGAAATAACTGCCCCACGCCCTGATCACACAGCAGCTGACGCAACGGCTTCCGCCCCTGATACCCTCGAGACCACACCTGAACAGACCGGCGAACCGCCGGACCATTCGGCGGAATTTAAGCCCGTGCAGAATGAATTCTTAAAAGAGGGTGAAGGCCTGCCGGGCAGTGAAATACCCTACGAAGGCGAAATAAAATGGACGCGTGAAATGCGTAAAAAAGATAAAATCCTTGCCAAAGAAATACGGATATTGAAGCGACAACGCCAGGCTCTTTCAGAGCAGCGCAGTAAAGCCAGGAAAGCACAAAACAAAGCCTTTGAGGAAGCTTTTAAAAACCGGCAGGAATACAGCATTGTCTTCAATCCGTCCGACTATACTTCTAAAACAATGAATGCGAACGGGGAAAGCGTTTCTTTTCGCGCTTACGAACATCTGGTATATGCAGAACATCCTTACAGCGCTGAAAATCAGATGTTAAGCGTGTACATTCCCGAAGCCTATTTCCACGGAAAAACCGTGAACGGCTTTACCGCGGAAACAGCGCCTGTTTTTATGCCGAACGGGGTTGGCGGCTATATGCCCGGCGAAATCGTCGAGCCGTCCGAAACTTCCCGTCATCAGGGAGCAAACGCTGCGCTTTATGCCCTGAGCAACGGTTATGTCGTTGTATCTCCCGCCGTTCGCGGCCGCACTTTACAGGCTAAAAACGGCTACTATATTGGCAAAGCTCCGGCGCTCATTACAGACTATAAAGCAGCCGTCCGCTTCGTCAGAAAAAACCGCCGTTCCGGCTTGCTGCCGGCCGGTGATACGGAAAAGATCATTGTCAGCGGTACCGGTGCGGGCGGCGCGTTAGCAGCACTTTTGGGCGCTGCCGGAAATGCCGCCGATTACGAAACGCCTTTAAAAGCCATGGGCGCAGCCAGAGAACGTGACGATGTTTTTGCCGTGATGGCCTATTGCCCGATCACCAACCTGGAACACGCCGATATGGCTTATGAGTGGATGTTCCGCAGCGAGGAAGGTGCCGGACTTACAGAGGCTCAGGCCAATGCTTCCGCACAATTAAAAAACAACTTCCCGGACTATCTTAATTCGCTCAATTTACGTGATTCACTGGGCGGACGCTTAAACCTGTCCCCGGACGGAGACGGTATTTTCCGTGAATACATTGAATCCCTGTACCTGTCTTCTGCCCAGGAAGCGCTTGATACAGGGGAAGACTTAAGTCGCATCGACTGGCTTACCTTAAGCGAAGGCCAGGCAGTTCATATGGACTTTGCCAAATACAGAAGAAGCCTGAAACATCTGAAAGGAATTCCCGCCTTTGATGCATTCGATCTTTCCTCTGCGGAAAATCATGAATTCGGTTCAGCCGAAACCGATCGCCGCCATTTTACGCTCTTCTCTTTAGGCAACAGCGGTTCTGTCGCTCTGCCGGACCCGGAAGAAGAAAAAGCAAAACAGGAAAAAAAGACAGCTTTATATCGGTCAGCTACACCGATTGAAAAATTATATTTGGAAAAAGCGGATCTTTTAGAGCAGATAGAAAAAGACAAACAGGATTTCTCTCCCTATATGGCAGAAGAGCGTGAGATCCGCATGCTGAATCCCATGAGCTATATTAATCGAAAAGGAGTAGCTACCGCGCCTTACTGGCGTATCCGCCATGGGGCGTTGGACAGCGACGCCGCTTTGGCGATTCCCGCTATATTAGCGGCTAAACTGAGAAATGCAGGAAAAAATGTGGACTTTAAAGTTGCCTGGGGTTACGGGCACGACGGAGACTATGATCTGCCGGATTTTTTTGCCTGGACAGACCGCATCGCCAAATTAAAAGACACCACGGAAGCGATTCTGAAAGAAAAGAAAAAATAGATTTTGTCATCCGGACAGACAGATAGATAGATAGATAGATAGATAGATAGTTAGTTAGTTAGTCAGTTAGTCAGTCAACTCTGAGTATCACCCTGATTAATGTCAATAACAAAAAAGCTCCTGCGCCTCGGATTTTCCGAAGTTGAGGAGCTTTTCAATTTTTTATCAGTACGGGGGATAAATTGCGGCGAGATAACGCCAAAAATATTCCGAAAAACAGAACACCCTCAAAAAAATCAGACATCAATATCGAACATGCGCAGGAGTTTTCTAAACATGTCCTGCCCGTCAAGACAGGTATCAATCAGATACCCCTTTTCTTTTTCCCATTCGGCGCGGCCCCAGTAATAGAACAGTTTTTTTGCATCCTCAATGATAAATGGAACGATGGAAAACCGCAGGCATTCTTTCAGAGCAATCAATCTGCCGACTCTCCCGTTGCCGTCTTGGAAAGGATGAGCACGTTCAAACTCATAATGAAAACGGATTATGTCGTCCCCTGTTTGCCAATAATCAAACAAACTTTTTCCCGGTCAGCAATTCATATGCTTCCTTGTACTTGCCAATGGTCTTGTCAATAATTTCCCGGGGCAAACTGTCAGAGGGATGCGTCTTCAGGTAATCCCGAACAAATTGTTTGTCGTAAGACGGCTGTGCTTTTCCTGCCTCATATCCTGCCAACGGCCAGAAACGGCTGTTGTCCGGGGTCAGCATTTCGTCACCCAGGACAATATTGTCCTGCTCGTCCAAACCGAATTCAAACTTGGTATCGGCAATAATGATACCGCGCTCCAAAGCGTAGTCCGCACATTTTTTATACAAGGCCAGGGTCAGATCACGCAGTTTCTCCATGTATTCCTTACCTTTACCGGGGTAAGAACGCTCCAGCCAGGCAGCCCCTTCTTCCATGGAGATATTCTGGTCATGCTCTCCTATCGCGGCCTTCGTAGATGGGGTAAATAAGATTTCCGGCAACTTCTGGCATTCTTTCAGTCCGGCCGGCAATTTGATTCCGCAGATGTGCCCTTCTTTTTCATAGCTTTCCCAACCGCTGCCGGTGATGTAGCCCCGCACAATACATTCCACAGGAAACATAGCCAACTTCCGGGTTTTCATGCTGTTGCCGTCAAATTCCGGCTGTCGGAAAAATTCCGGCATATCCTGCACATCAATAGAAAGCATATGATTAGGTACGATATCTCTGGTAAAGTCAAACCAGAATTTAGACATTTTATTTAACACGGCGCCTTTTTGAGGCACCGGTTCTTTCAGTATGTTGTCGAACGCCGAAATGCGGTCGGTGCATACCATGACCAGACTGTCCCCTACATCATATAATTCACGTACTTTGCCGGATTTAAAAGGTTTATATTCTTTCATCTTCTTTTGTATAAGCCAATGCCCTATTCAGGTTTATCGGTGTTCCTCTGCCTTTCTTATTAATTTTTATCCAAATTTATCAAATCCCTAAAAAATATATTTTTGTGTCTGATTATCGAATTCTCTGTCACAAGCTTCCCATAAGTTTATTTCCAGCAATATAGAAGCAGGGCAACCGTTGCTGTCGCAGCAGACGGCGTACCCGGTGTAGGAAAAGAACAAATAAACTATGTCCAAGTTGCTGCCGCATTACACGGAGTACTCACTTAATCAACGCATGCCATTCCTGCAGGGACAGAACATCGCTTTTCCCATGGGTCTTCGTTTGAAGAATCCCCTCGGCGGCCGCTTTAGCGGCCACCATGGTGGTAATATACGGAATCCGATGCTTGATCGCCCCTTTGCGCAAATAGCTGTCATCGTGAGCCGCCGTCTTGCCGGCCGGTGTATTAACGATCAGCTGGATCTGCCCGTTGATGATCCAGTCCTCAATATTGGGCTGTCCTTCAAAGATTTTATTGACACGTTCCACAGGAATCCCTGCTTCCTGTATCAATCTTGCCGTACCGGTAGTAGCAATGATTTTAAATCCGTCCTCATGGAAAGCTTCCGCCACCGCTACTACTTCCTCTTTATCCTGATCACTGACAGAAAGCAGCACCGTTCCCTGCAAAGGCAGCATGGACTGCGAGCCTTCTTCCGCCTTGTAGTACGCTTCGCCCACCGTGTAAGCCAGTCCCAGCACCTCGCCTGTAGAACGCATTTCCGGCCCTAACAAAGGATCTACTTCCGGGAACATATTGAAGGGGAATACGGCTTCTTTGACGCCATAGTACGGGATCTTCCGTTCCTGTAACCCCTTGACCGGGGAAGGACGACCGGTCAGCGCGCCGGTAATAATATCGGTTGCCAGGGGCACCATACGGATCCCGCAAACCTTGGAAACCAGCGGCACCGTACGGGATGCACGGGGATTTGCCTCCAGCACATAGACCTTGCCGTCTTCGATGGCGTATTGCATATTCATCAGTCCGACCACATGCATTTCCACCGCAATCTTGCGGGTATATTCTTTAATCGTTTCTAATAAGTCCGCGGGAATCTGCCGGCTGGGCAAAATGCAGGCGCTGTCACCGGAATGAATACCGGCCAGTTCGATGTGTTCCATCACCGCAGGCACAAAGGCGTCCGTGCCATCGGCGATCGCATCCGCTTCACATTCCAGCGCATTATGCAAGAACCGATCGATCAGGATCGGCCGGTCCGGGGTGACGCCGATTGCCGCCGCCATATAATCCGTCATCTGCTCTTCATCGTGCACAACTTCCATGCCGCGGCCGCCTAACACAAAGGAGGGCCGTACCATCACCGGATAACCGATACCTGCGGCGATTTTCTTTGCTTCCTCTACCGTGCTGGCCATACCGGATTCCGCCATGGGTATGCCCAGTTTTTCCATAACCATACGGAACTGATCCCGATCTTCCGCCAAATCAATCACTTCCGGCGTGGTACCTAAGATATTCACACTTTCCTGTTTCAGCTTGGCCGCCAAATTCAACGGCGTCTGCCCACCGAACTGGGCAATCACGCCTACCGGTTTTTCTTTATGGTAGATACTCAGCACATCTTCCAGCGTCAACGGTTCAAAATACAGTTTGTCGGACGTATCGTAGTCCGTAGACACCGTTTCCGGATTGCAGTTTACGATGATCGTCTCAAAGCCGAGCTTCTTCAAAGACATGGCCGCATGTACGCAGCAATAGTCGAATTCGATACCCTGCCCGATCCGGTTAGGGCCGCCGCCCAGGATCATGATCTTTCGCTTATCAGTAACGGGATTATGGTCTGCCCCATTATAGGTGGAGTAATAATAGGCACTGTCCTGCGTACCGCTCACATGTACGCCATCCCAGGCTTCCACTACCCCCGCATTTTCTCTGGTGTGGCGGATCTCATCTTCTGTCACAGCTAAAATTTCACTGAGGTATTTATCGGAAAACCCGTCTTTTTTCGCCTGAGCCAATTTTTCCACAGGGGGAACGGAACCCTTATATTGCAGCAGCTCTTCTTCTTCTTCCACCAACTCCTGCATTTGACGAATGAAATACTCTTTGACAAAAGTAATTCCCTGGATTTCCTCAACAGAAGCGCCTTTACGTAATGCTTCATACATCTGGAAGTGGCGCTCGGAAGAAGGCGTACGCAACAGGTTCAGCAATTCTTCTTTGGAAAGACTGTGCAAATTACCCACATGGCCTAAGCCAAAACGTCCTTTTTCCAAAGAGCGGATCGCTTTTTGCAGCGCTTCTTTATAGTTTTTACCGATACTCATAACCTCGCCTACGGCACGCATCTGAGTACCTAATTTATCTTCTACTCCTTTGAATTTTTCAAAGGCCCAGCGGGCAAATTTAACTACCACATAGTCTCCGTCCGGCACATATTTATCCAACGTGCCGCACTTGCCGCAGGGCAGATCTTTTAACGTGAGGCCCGTCGCCAATTTGGCCGATACCAAGGCAATAGGGAAACCGGTAGCCTTGGACGCCAGCGCCGAAGAGCGGGACGTACGGGGATTAATTTCAATGACGACGATACGCCCATCCTTGGGATTACGGGCAAACTGCACATTCGTGCCGCCGATCACGCCAATATGTTCAACAATTTTATAAGCCTGGCGCTGCAGTTCCTTCTGCACGTCTTCGGGAATGGTCAGCATAGGCGCCGTACAGAAAGAATCCCCTGTATGCACGCCCACCGGATCTACGTTTTCAATAAAGCAAACGGTGATCATATTATTTTCTTTATCCCGGACCACTTCCAGTTCCAGCTCTTCCCAGCCTAAAATGGATTCCTCCACCAGAACCTGGTGAATGATACTGGCCTGAAGCCCTCTGGCGCAAACCGTCTTCAGTTCCTCTTTATTGTAGACCAGTCCGCCACCGGCGCCGCCCATCGTATAAGCCGGACGCAGCACCACAGGATAACCCAGTTCGTCCGCAATAGCTAACGCTTCTTCTACGCTATAGGAAACATGGCTGCGGGCCATAGCGATTCCCAGTTTATCCATGGTCGCTTTAAATTCGACCCGATCTTCTCCTCGTTCAATAGCATCGACCTGGACCCCGATGACCTTTACATTGTACTTATCCAACACACCGGCCTGATTTAATTCCGAGCATAAATTCAGCCCGGATTGTCCGCCTAAATTAGGCAACAATGCATCGGGCCGCTCTTTTGCAATAATTTGTTCCAACCGTTCCACATTCAACGGTTCTATATACGTTTTGTCTGCCATTTCCGGATCCGTCATAATCGTCGCCGGATTCGAATTGACCAATACGATCTCATAGCCTAAGGAACGCAACGCCTTACAGGCCTGTGTACCGGAATAGTCAAATTCGCAGGCCTGACCGATAATAATCGGACCTGAACCAATGATCAGTACCTTACGGATGTCTGTTCTTTGCGCCATAATTTCTCTCCTCTGCCTCAACCACCGTGCCATACAGCAGGAAAAAGATACCAAACAGGGGCCGCCCTGTTTTGCCTTTCCCATTTACTCCAACGAACATTTTACCATACTTTTAAAAAAAGGAAACAGGGAAATTCAGAAATTTTTTTGAACTTCCCCTGTTAAAATTAGGTGTAGGTGAATTGCAAAAGTAATTTCCAGATGTAAGGGAAAGTTCTATCTATGCTATACAAGTAGAATGTGTGCTTAATTTCTTGCTAAAATATTTTTATCGTGTAAAATTAAGTTAAAGTTCCGTATTTTGCGCATAGCAAACAGAGTAAAAGAAGTCTTTTCTTTCGAAAGTGAAAGAGTAAGATTTGTGTGTTAATGACATTGAATCCTTCTAAATTTATGGAGGTTAAGGAAGAATTTATTACTGATTCAAAAAACACAAAAGCTTAAGTATTCTAAAGTTGTGCTCTTGAAGGAGGTATGACAATGTTATGGAATAGTCCTATGTTAACAGTCTGGGCGGTTGGCTGTATTTTAACAGTTGTGGTATCGTATGTCTTATTGGAAAAATGGTATTGATAAAAGGAGGAAAAAATGAAAAAAGCAAACGTAATAATTTTAGGAACCGGTGGAACTATCGCAGGAAAAGCAGGATCTAATACTGAAATGACGGGATATAAAGCAGGGGAAATTGGCATCCAATCATTAATCGATGCAGTTCCTGAAATTTTGAATGTCGCAAATGTTTCGGGAGAACAGTTCTGCAATTGCGGGAGTTTCGACTTAACTTGGGATATTGTGTTGGCGTTAGGCAAAAGAGTCAACCAATTATTAGGCCAAAAAGATGTTGACGGGATTGTAATCACCCATGGTACGGATACTTTAGAGGAAACAGCCTTCTTCCTAAATTTAACTGTAAAAAGTAAAAAGCCTGTTGTCCTTGTGGGTGCAATGCGTCCTGCAACTGCTATCAGTGCCGATGGTCCTGTCAATCTTTTAAATGCCGTTCGCCTGGCCGGCAGTGAAGAAGCTATAGGGCAAGGCGTTCTTATCGCAATGAACGACCAAATCAACGGTGCACGAGACGTCACCAAAACAAACACGACCCATGTAGAAACCTTTAAATCCGTTGAATTAGGTTATTTAGGTTATTTAGGTTATTTCCAAAATGGAGCGCCCGTATTTTATAAGAAAACGACTAGAAAACATACCTATCAAACTGAGTTTGATATTATGGAGGTCGAGAAACTTCCGCAAGTTGATATTGTTTACTCTTATATCAACTGCAATGCCAAGCTTGCAAAAGCAGCTGTTGAATCCGGAGCAAAAGGTATTGTTGTCGCATCTTTCGGACACGGCAATATCCACAAGGACATGATTCCAGGCTTAGCAGAGATTGCAGCCAGCGGTATCCCGGTCGTACGTAGCTCTCGGGTTCCTAACGGAATCGTCAGCAAAAACTACCTGGACGACAAATGTGGCTTCATAGCTGCTGACAGCCTTAATCCGCAAAAAGCACGGATTTTACTCATGCTCGCGCTCTTAAAAACCACGGACAAAGATGAAATAAGACGAATTTTTGCAACCTATTAAGCTATCTTCTCCTTTAAAATTGCACAAAGAGAACTCCCTTTTCTCAAACGCTTAGGAAAGGGAGTTCTTTTTATTAGGATTTATGCGTTTTTTTTACAGCTCGTCAAAGACTTCCAAAATCATGGGCCATAGGCGTTCTCTGTCAATGGTCTGCACAATATGAGCCTTTTGCGTGCCAACAGGAGGTTCGCCGATAAAGGCAATGGTTTTGCCGTAGCAGGGAGAATACACGTCATTTACATCGACAAACTGGTAATATTCTTCCTGAACCAAAGTGGGATCAATGGCAACCGCCGCTGCCAGCACGTCCCAGATATAGTTAGTATAGTGTTCCGGATCTTTACGGAATAAGCCTACCATATAATGGTTCTCCCACATGCTCTTGAACAACGGGTTCTTGATTCGTTTTTCCAAATCCAGAAAATCCTTATAGTCGATCGTTACTTTTTCGCAAACATCCAAGGGCAGGAAAATCTGGTCCGGATATGGCGCACGAATCATGATTTTTGCAGCTTCCGGGTCGATCCAGTAATTAAATTCCGCCAAAGGAGTGGAGTTGCCTTCGTGATAGAAAGCGCCGCCCATATAAATCATCCGTTTGATCAAAGGCGCGATTTCCGGTGCTTTTTTCAGCGCCGCCGCCATATTAGCCCCTGTGCCGATAGCAATGACCGTCACTTCATGGGGACGGGCCTTGATAGTACGAATCAGATAATCCACCGCATGTTCTTTCTGCGGCATCACGGAAGGCTCTTCCTTAAAGCGTTCCCGGTACGCATCCAGCCAGCTCTTCGGTTGTGGATAACTTACCGACCCCATATATGTTTCTTTGCCCCAGCCAAACATTTTGCGCTCTTTTTCCATATTTTTATACCGGTTCTTGCGAATCGTGCGATTCACACCCTGGAATACCGGAATATCCGTCCGTTTGATGCCCTCTAACTGGCGAATCGCGCTGGCTACCCCATCCTCTGCCCAGCTGTTACCGATACAGATCGTGACGCCCAGTAAATCAATTCTTGGCGATTTTGCCAACATCATCATGGCTACACCATCATCAAACAGATCCACCATATCCGCATCCAGGATGACCGGCATCGCTTCATCGCCCCGTTGGAACACACCGCCCTGCACCGGAGACGGAGGCAACGTGGAATAGGGGCTGCTCACGGGAGCTGCCGCTGCTAATGAAGTAAAGGCCAGCAAAGCCACCATGCAAATCGTTTGTACCAACCAACGCATTGCTTTTCTCATGAACATCACTCCTCTTACTAAAATTTGTCAAACCATAATATATTTTAATTTAAATATATTCTACTGCTTTCCACTCTACTTCGAACTTAATATGGTTTTGGTAAAACCAGTTACCCAGTGTCAAACTTTTCTCCGTTGTCATTCAGTTATCCGCCGGATAGTTACACCAGTAAATACCATCGATTACACCATTGGAGCAGGAAAAGCCAAAGCCTTTGCTGTCAGGCAGTTCTCCCAGATATTCTCTGTTCCTGTACCAGTACAGCCCATTTTTTCCCGGCGTTGCATGCCAGCCGATTGACTCCATATCCCGATGGAATTGCACCAGTTCTCTGTCATCCATCTTCTGTCCGATTCTAAGCCCTGCCGCCGGCTGTTTTGAAGAAACTACCGAAGCTCCCCACATGCGAATATTAAGCCCCTCAGACTCACCGAGGTCTCTGCTGCAGTAGGCCCACATATCGTATTCACCTACGGCTATTTTGAACTCTGCTCCGGCAAACTTGCGGTCTGTCGCCTCGAGATCACCAAATCCATTGCCATGAATATTTTCATAAGAACCTACTAAACTGTCAAAGTCAAAAAACACACTGCTCCGAAACGCAGCCTCAAAACGCTCTTTTCGGGTCATCGCGTCCTTTATCAGTCCCAGATACCTCGCATTGACATAACCCCGGACTCCCTCCTCGGTAATTACTTTTGCCCAAGGATAACCATTGTAGTGTTCTTTTGTAAACTCTTCCGCATACACCCAATCTCCTGCCTGTAAAGAATCCAAAATCTCTCCCTGATCCACCACGGGACCGCTGCGAACATTTACATCAGAACCGGTGGAATACAGCGCAATCGGCCAATCATAAGGTATGGAATCGCTCATCGCTTTGCGGGAATTCTCCAAACTTACACAATCCAAGGCAGCGAACGCTGAAGAACTGAAAACAAAAGAAACAACGGACACCAGTAAGGCCAAAAAAACGGCTGTCATAAGTTTTTTCATGTTTCCTCCTCCTGATTTATAAATAATAAAATCGCAATAAAACAAAACACCGAACGAATATCCGTCCGGCATTAGGATGCCTGATCAGTAACAGGAATACCTGACGGAATAAGCGAAAGTTTTCGCCGTTTCTCCAGCAAAATTTTATTTCAATTACTCTTATTTCTTCCGGACTCTCTTATTGCTTCTCTATTCACTTAGTGGTTATGCAAACCTGAACCTACCTGTATTTCTTTTTTCATTATCCCATAGTCAGACACCATTTTCAAGGTTATTTTCTGAAATTTCTTTATCTTATATCATACTATATCATACGATTTTCCGCACTCTACTGCGTAATTTTTATTTTTTCTCAATCTGTGTGCTGCTCACCACTGCCAAAAGAAAGAGTGGTTTCAGAATGCTAAAAAGCAATCCGATAAATGTTACTGAAACAAATTTAATGCCGTAAGATCAATTTCGCTGACAACAGCAGAAACAATCACCAGAACCACGCCCGCTGCCATAACGGGAGTCATCGGCTCATGCAGCACAAAAGCGGACAGTAATACTGCCACAATGGGGTCAATATAGCTGAACAAAGCCACGGTCTGCGCGGAAATCCTATTTATGCTGCCAAAATACAGAGAATAAGCGATCCCGGTATGAACGATGCCTGCCATCAGCAACATACTCAGCGCCAGCGGTTCCGGTGTAAAGGAAGTGATGTTACCTTTCACCATTACATACGGCAATAAAGTGACAGCAGAAATTCCCAGTTGGAAAACAGTTCTGTCCCGGGAAGGAATGTCCGTGATTTTTTTGTTCAGAAGCACGACCGCCGCGTACAAAACTGCCGCCCCAAGGCCAAAAAATACACCCTGCAAGCCGGAGACTCCGGAATTGATCACATTAGTGACCGAAACCATCCCCACCACAGCGCCCATAGCGCAAAGCCCCTTCTTCAAGGTTATTGTTTCTTTTAGTACCACAGGCGAAAGTACAATCACAATAACCGGCGCCATGTAATAGCAAATCGTAGCCACGGCAACCGAAGTGTAACAATAGGCTTCAAAAAGCAAGATCCAGTTAAATCCAAGACAGGCGCCGGACACAAGCAATAAAGCAAGGTTTTGTTTTACGGGTTCCCAGACAAAGGTTTTCTTGTGCAACATCTGGAGGAAAAGCAAAAACGAAACGCCAACAAAGCCCCTTACAAAAGCAATCCACTCGGAAGGATATGGAATATAACGGCGCACCAGACCGATCGTGCCGAAGATCACCATCGCTAAAACCATCTGTAATTTATCGTTCTTCACTATCTTTTCTTCCCTTTTCTGTATAGTATGAATCTGACAGAAAATAACGTACAATACAATATTTTATACCTGCCACTGCACAGGCCAGCCACAGTACTCTGATTTAAAAGAAAGAACGGGAGTCCATAAAAGGCAGACGCGCCGGCAAATACCAGTTAAAAGCAATCTCTCACGGAGAGATAAGTCCTCTTATACGCATCCCTATTCCTTCTATCTTTTATCCTACCATGATTCAATAGTCTTTTGGTAAGCCATCATTTCCCGGTCGTTAAAACAGCAGAAATATATTTTCATTACGGCATCCGGATGTGCGTCAAGCCACTGCGCTGCCGCCAACAGGGACACCTTTGCCGCCTTTTCAATCGGATAGCCATATGCGCCCGTAGAAATACAGGGAAAAGCAATACTCCTACACCTATACGCCAACGCTAAGTCAAGAGAATTTCGGTAACACGCAGCCAGCAAATAAGCATCCTCAGCTACACCGCGATAAACCGGTCCTACTGTATGAATAATATAAAAGGCATTCCGGATATTATAAGCTTTGGTAATTTTAGCCTGGCCTGTTTCACAACCATTAAGCGCCTTACATTCCCGTAACAATTCTGACCCCGCCGCCATATGAATGGCTCCATCTACGCCTCCCCCGCCCAAAAGGGTTTGATTCGCTGCATTTACAATGGCGTCAGCCTGCTGCGTAACCACACTTCCCCGCACAAAAATAATCTGCGATTTTCTATTTGCGGTCTCTGTTCCAGCATGACTACACCAGGAAGCTGTCACATTGGCAACAGCTTTTTCCCCCTCTGTTTTCTCCCACGTTTTTTCTTCGTTTGTTGAGAGAATGCTTGCTGACATATTCTCACTCCTTTTTTCTTCTCGCATATTCCTTGCACATTGATTGATAAAGTCTGTAGATTGTACGCATCAGTCAATAAAGTTTACATGTCTTTGTCCATTTGCAGCGGTAACAAAATATAACGCGTTAGGAAAAATGCCGCAACCAATGTTGTCAGCCCTTCAGAAAATGTCAATACATACCAGATTACGTTGCCGCCGCTAAAAGTTTCATACAAAAACATCACACAGGTTACCAGTATCGGGGTGCGGAGCAAAGATAAGAAAATGGCAATTCTCCCCTTACCCAAGCTGGCAAAAAAGGTAACCATAAATATATTGTATCCGATAAAGAGATACGACGAAGAATATTTTATTAAAGCCTTGACAGTACTATCCCGCAAACCGGAGCCTTCCTGCAGAAAAATATCTACGACCGGCAACGGGAAACAATATGCTATCACCAAAAATACTGCCGTAATAAGCGTAATAAAAGTAAAACCGCCCACAAGAGAATCGCGGATACTACTCAAACTGCGCCGCCCGTAATCATAGCTGAACAAAGGCGCCAGTCCCTGCGCCACTCCCGTCATGGTCACCTGGGCGAACACGGAAATATAAGAAATCACAGTATAGATCACAATGCCATCCTGCCCCAAAAGTTTCAGCAACGTCGTGTTAAAAAGAAACACCGTATACCCGATGGCAATCTCAGACAAAGCGTCACCGGCGCCTATCGGAAGCACCGTTTTCAAGTGAGACAGATTGATTTTCCGGACAAAGTTAAGCCGCCCCTTTTTTCTTGAAAAATGAAACAGCAGCAAAAGCGTGCTGACGACCTGCGCGATCCCTGTTGCCAATCCCGCGCCAAAAACACCCATTTGCAGGGGTACAATGAACAGGTAGTCAAGCACCAGATTCGTCAGTGCCGCCACAAGAACGGAAATTGTTGCAAACTGAGGAAAACCGTCCACTTTAACCAGCACTTCCAGCTGATACGTGGTCATAAAAAATACGCCGAAGAAAATCAGCACATGGAGATATTCTTTGACGTAAACATAGGTCTGCTCATTAGCGCCCAAAAGGAATGTAAGCGGGTGCAAAAAAATATATAACAGCACAGTATAAATAACACCCAGCACAGCTAAAGCAGCAAACCCGACCGTAAAAACTTCGTTTGCTTCACGGATATTTTTCCGGCCCAAACTGAACCCTGCTTTCGCCTGGGTGCCGATGCTCAATAATATTCCCAGCGCAAAGAAACTGGTAATAACCGGCATTGAGATATTCACTGCGCTGAAACCCGTTTCTCCCACATAGTTAGCTACAAAATAGCCGTCGACCATCGTGTAAAGGGCAAAGACCCACATCGAGAGGATCGACGGAATCGTGTATTTAAAAAATCGTTTCATTGCCTGCTCTTTGTGTTCTCCATTCGCATCACTTACTCAGCCCACTCCCACGGCTTCAGTAAATCGTACAACAGGCAGCTTTATCTGCACTTTAACGCCCATCTTTAAGATAGCGTGTAACAATCGCTTCAGCCTCTCCCGGTCCGTCGGCAGGTTTGCTATACTCCACCCGCACCCGGCGATTATCGCTTGCCGAACCCATCTTCCATTCCGCATAGGGCTTGTCGCCTGTATAATGATCTTCTACGAGAATCATGTTAAGCCGGGAAAGATTATAATAAAGAGCATCCGCAATGTCTTTGGTATCCCCGTCACTGTCTGAGGTAAACGCAAACACGATTTTCCGTAATGTACTCCGCTCCGCGTCATGAATAAGTATCAGCTTTTCCCTGAGTTTAGGCCCACGCTCACACCGGTAAATCGCCGCCGGATGAAGTGATTCACCCTCAAACCCATTGGCCACACATTCCCAGTTGCCCTGGAGCATTTTCCTCTGATATGCTTCATACGGCTGCCCCAGATACAACCCATACACAACGTCCGGCGAAGAAGACACTGCGTCTAAAAAAGGGCCCACATCGAACGCCTGAACCGTACCCGAAAACGATAGCGCCATACACAGTCCTACTACCCATGCCCATACCCGACGTAACATAGCTTTCCCTCCTATATGTCATATTGACCGATTTTCATCTTTCCTGACGGATTTTCATCTTTCCATCATTCATCGCAGATGCGATCCGGCTTGTTTATAAATCCTCTTTATCCAGCAGACGGCAGAACGACTCTGCCATCCTGTTTCACATACTAAGCCCACTCCGGATATGACAACTCTTTAATTTACATCAACATAGCGCCTGTGGACCCAACAAGCAAAACCAGAATAAACAGCGCCACCCAACAGAAGGGGGACGTGAAGCAAAGGCTCAAGATTTTCTTCCACCTCAGCGGATAAAGATTCTTCACCCGCTCCAGAGAACCATCCTCAAGAATTTTATAGAGCACCGGATAATCATAGATATCCCGACGGATCACAGCAATCCACAGAATGTAGCAGATAGGTACAAACAAGGCCCACCAAGCCCCTCCATAGCGGTAGTTGATTTTGCTCAGTTCACTTATGGAACCATTGCTTATAAACACATTCAAAAGCACAATAAGTATGGCTACACAGCAGGGTAATAACAGCATCAGGAAAGCGGCCAGACCTATCTTGGCATAGCGTTCGGGGGTAAAAAACTTTATTTTTACCGGCTCCGATTTCTCCCCTATCTTTTCAAAGAAAACAGGTTCTACCGTGGCATTTTCCTGCAGCTCCTGACTTTCCACATAGCTAATTTTACTATTTTCTCTCACCGCCAACAACTTCCGGCTATGCATATACAGCATTTTGATAACATTATCAGCATCTTTATAAGCTGCCCAGCTGATGAGAGCCGCCACAAAGCAAATCATACCGGTAAGCTCAAAGTTAGCATCGTATCCCAGAGCCAAAGGTACAAACTGACAAAGCGCCGCTACAAAAAGCACCAGACAGACGGGCTCTATCCACCAGTAATGCGTCACCGTTCCCTTATAGGGTTTTACGGCGACTCTTCCCGTCTGTCCATTGACTGCCACATGAAGGGCACCGACATTCAACACATAAACCGGCATTAGAGCAGGGCACCGCAGAACACTGTCGCTTTCGGCGTCAAGCAACAGTCCCTGGGTTTCCAGAGTTTCTTCGAGTCGGGGACGATAAGCTTCCTCCAGTTCCGTGTCGATACGGTTTTGAATGGCAGTGTCATCAACATCCTGAAGCTTAGTATGAAGACCGGCAAGGTAACCATATTGAAAAGGACGGACTTCTCTCCAATCAAACGGCTCCATTTTTTCCAGTAGCATGTTATCCATCTGTTTGGAAGTATTAATCGCTACCTCTTCCACAAAGCCGCCGCATTCATAGCAACGAGCACTCCGATCACGCCAGACCGTTGCTTCAACAGGTCCTTTCACAATCTGATAGGGAAGATAAAATCCCTGCAGCTTATCAAGTCGACCGGCTAAATCTTTCGCCTCCTGTTTATTTTTATGAGCAGCGATCCATTTTTTCAGCTGTTCCTGCGCCTCTTTCAGAGTGATTTTAAAAGGAATAATCAGCTCGGGGAAAGCATCGCTTTCCACGAAATCGGAATTAACCATTTTACTGCCGCAAAAAGCGCAGTTTCCCGTAGCTTCTGTAGCGTCAATCACTACTACAGCGCCGCAGTTTGTACAGTTATAGCGTTTCAATTTCTCGCTTTGGGTGTCTGCCTGCAGCTTGGCGGCCACTCGTTTGCGGTAACGGGCCAGCTGCTGCACAGGAGCATACAAATCGGTATCGGCTCCGCAATATTGGCAGTGGTAATTTTGGTGAATAATATCATATTCCGCAGGAGCTGCGCAAGCCTTACACTTTATCTGTAAAGGATTATCAAAAGTAATTTGTTCTTCCACCATTTCTCAAGACCTCCTTCACTCCTCTTCTATCACCCGGGTAAATCCCAGGAGCAGGAAAATAATAGCCAGACAAGCTGTACCGAAAGCAGCAAACTTTCCTTCCGGTCTTTCTTCTTTGATCAAATCCTCCGCAGTGACTACTCTATCATAAATTTTACTTACCTGGTCATAAGCGGTCACTTGCCCCTCCTCCTGTCTGCCTATCACAGTAAATTCAGGTAAATCTTTTAAGGAAAAACCCTTGTAGAAAATCCTCAGATCACCAATCACGTTTTTCTCATAAGCTTTTTTATAGAGCATATGCCCCTTGCTTTCAAAGCCCTTCTCTAAATTCTTCTCAGGAATTTTTATGACAGCCTTCATGTTTTTCGCATAGGATTGGCTGAAGCCTTCATATTTTTCCATAGACAGTTTCTTTACAAAGACTGTGCTGATTGACAGGTTGCCATCATTAAAAGTGACAGGTGAAACGAAATCCCTGCTGCGTAAAGGAAAGGCAGGATTTTTGTAGATTTTGCCGTTAAATGTAAATTGTGGTAGCTGCTTCTCGGTCCAGAGAGCCTTAAGCCGATTGCTCTTTTCCGTATTTTCTTTGTCATATTGAGCCATCTGTACGATGCGGTGAAGTACAGGAGCCTTTACTCGGACACCGGTTTGCCCGTCCTGCGTCACGCCTTCAAAAGTCAGCTTGCCGGTCATCATTACAATTTTATCCTCATTTTCCGGATGTATTCGGCAGTCCTTAACCTGGACAATACGACTAACGGCAATCCTGTTGTAGCCTCCGGTAGCAAAATGGGCGGTCAGTCCCAGCAGTACCACTCCTAACACCAGACAGCCATACTTGATGACCCTATCATTTTTCGCACTCATCCTGCCACCTCATTTCATTCATAAATCACCGGATACACTTCTTCTAACGGACGATGCTCCCATTTTTCAATCTGAGGAAAGATTGTATCCGTTACACCTGAGATAATGCCTTATTCACACCACTTACTCTGCCCACTCCGGATTGGCAACAATTTCATACCCGGGCAGGCTCCATTGCAGATACATTCCTTTGCTCTTGCTTTCCAATATTTCACTGACCCGCACTTCTTTCAGGCTGACGATCGATTGATCCGGCAAGACCTGCTGCATAGATCTGTCTTTCCGTTAACCCTGAGAACAAATGCTATGTAATGTAACAACATTTCTTCTTTATTAACAGTATAATCTATTTTTCTGACAATGGCAATTCATCCAAGGACCGGAAAGATCCATATTGTTCCTTCTATAAGAGACAGGCTGCTGCCGCAGCCCCTGCATTTCAGAATCGAAGGAGCACAGACCGCCTGCGTTTGGCAATACAGGTATCTGATTTTAATGTTCTTTGATAATCTTTGTAGCAGTTTCCAGCATGCGGATCGCCGTCTGAAAATTATCCCCGATCAAATCAAACACCGCATCCTCAGATAAAACGCCACATTTTACAGAAGATGGAATTTCTCCGTGATCCGCACGTTCCACATCCTGTAAAAATTCTTCACTGTAATAGTACTGCCTTAACCGTTGATATTCTTTCTGGCTCTCTTCAAATTCATCGAGTACTTGATTTAAATTTTGCAGCAGCTGATTATGATGATCCAAAATGGTTTCCATTTCCATGATTTTTTTATATTTCTCCATATGCCTCTCTCCTATACAACATGTACCTTGATATTTCTACAATAAAACATTAACTTATCTGTTTCAACCTGATTTAAGCTTCCTGCGCGGCCTTTCGAATACAAAGCAAGTAAAACACGATGGCCAACAATTGAGCCCCTACAGAAACTGCTGTCAGATAAAGCACATCAATATCATACAAAACGCCAAGCAGCCAACTGCCCAAAAACCAGGCAATGCCAAAGCCGGTATGTAGAAAAAAGATTGCCGGTCCCTTGAACCAGACTGATGAAAAACAACATGACGGGGCCGATAAACGCCCCCAACTGATCCAGAAATTCCTGATACGCAAATCCTTTCCCCGTACCTACCTCACTGGCCGCAAAACTGACAAGGGCAGGTTGATTTTCTCGGATGAACTTTATCAATATGTACATTATAAGAATGTCCATTTCTTCCGGAGACAATACCATCGTAAGATTCATCCCCTGTCACTTTCCACGAGAGAACTTTTTTATCATCATAATAATCCATTCCCCGCCAAACAGATTGACCACTGGCTATTTCAAGCAATCCCATACGTCTTCCCCCTTGCATATTTAAAATATTTCATCTGAAATTTCAGATCCGACCGTAAGCATCTTATTTATCTTCAGCTATTTCAGTAGAGAAGACTGCTGCCATACCCACAAGCAACTCTTCAGGAAAAGGCTGTGTTAACCGGCAGATTCCATTCTGGCAACTAAGATTGCGAATCAATGCCTTTGCCGGCTTTCCGTCTAAAAACACATGCAGATAGGCCGGTTCTTTTCCCAATAAAATAATCATTAGACACGTCTGTAGAAAACGTGACGATAAAAGAGCTTCCGATCGCAACTAATTTACGCCGACTTTTTCATCCAGGTTATCATAATTTTGGGCGAAAAAGCAATTCATTTGGCAAAATTGAAATACTGCCCGCCTCGCTTAAGAGATACGGACAGTATTGTCATTAAAAGCAAATCAATAGCTACGATAAAAATCAGCGTTTTTCCCAGGCGGTGAAAAGCCATCCTCCGGAAACGGTTTTTCTGTCATCATACCAGCCGTAATATTCCAGATAATCACGGACCGCAATATTTCCGGTATACATATCGTGGCGTCCGCCGGGCAGACTTCGGAAATCACTTTCCGCCGAAGAGGGACTACTCGGTTCATACATTGTATATCCGCTTCCGGACGGCGTAAAAATGGCAAATTTTTTAGCACTGATATAGGAGTTGAAATCACTGCTGCTAATTGACCTTACTGCCAGTGAGGCGAAACAGCAATTAGCAAATACCATAAGAGTAACAAATGTGGTTAATGCAATCTTTTTACATTTCATAATATTCGCGGTTTTAATCCATCGTCTGTCGATAACGATGAACGGTAGCCCTCCGCTGCCCCCTTTCATAAAACAAGCCACCTGTTTCTATTTATAGTGTACTAAAAATAGCTACATATGTCTATACATAAGATAGTATAAAAAGTGCAAATTTTATGGTTCTGTATAGCCCATGTACCGGCGGACTAAATCAATATGCGGATCGGATGAATATTTTTGTACTTGTCCACATTTAGCAGAAAGCTCTGCCTGCGTTTTTTCGTCCTGACTATGGACTTCTTCCAGAATAAAGTAAGCAGGTGTAAAGAGCACCGTCAAAAAATCACCGCCGGAAGGACTCTTTCTATACACTACTGCACGATTTTCGGACAGACGCGAATAGGTGGTCACTTCGTCCACACGAATATCAGTCGGAGAGCCTAACATCGGCGGAGGTAAAAGACGGATACGATCACCGACAAAGAAAGGTTTGCCCTTCAACGCTTCCCAGAGCAAAAGACCCGCAGAAAAAAGGAAGCCTGTCTCCGAATTGCCTCGCTCCATATAGGATGCATCAAATTGTTGCGCCTGGCTAAAATCAACCAGCCCATGGGCCTTTTGAAAACCGATAGTAAAAGTTTGATTGAATGGCTTGAATTTTGCGGCGATAAAAATCGTTTCAGGGCTCATTTGCTTTGTTTCCATACTCACAATGTGCGCATCCACGAGCAGGGTATTTTTCTCAAGTTCCTGGACGGAAAACAAATCTAACACATAGCCTTTGCCCCACTGCACGAAGGCAATAGGATATTTGGCATCGCCCTGATAATACATATCGTCAGCATAGGCGCTAAAACACAGACCGAAGCACAGACATACCGTCAGTAAAACCAAGGTTACTTTTTTCATTAGCTCCCTCCTTTGCATACCCTGACCTGCTCATTCAGCACCCTCTTCGTGTTTTCATTATAACACATCCGGTTTTTGTTATTACATAGTTCATGCACAGTATTGGCCCCTGTTTATCTCACAGTATCTCGCAAAATCACGTGGGTTTTGCTGTTCACATCGGTACCTTTCTTGATGAGGGAAATACAGCCATTATGACAATCCATAAGCCTTTCCGTTAAAACAAACACCCGCACAAAGGCGGGTGTGAAAGAGGGGCTTCTATGAATTCCTTTCCTGCTGCAGGAAACATTACGGATTGAGTATCAGATAAACGTTCACGATCAGTACAATACCAAGAAAGATTGCAACCGGTACAATATAAGAAAGCGATTTAATGATGCCCAAAACGGTAACTGTATTGGATTCCATTTTAATTCGGTGCTGTTTACCGTTTGTATCCACCACATAAACATAAGGATTTTCATAAATATCGATTCGTCCCATAGAAACAAAGTAAGCAATGGCAATCGGTACAAAAATACAGAGCCAAACAGCAGATCCCATCAAATCAAGCCCTGCAAAACTCAGCCCGTTGAGAAGGAAAGCGATAATAACAGGGAGAAACATCGCTCCGACTGCGGCAGCAACCATTTTGAACATTCTTCCGGCTGTTGTGAATTTGATAAAAACCCTTGTTTTTTTACCGCCAATATCCTGAAAGAACATCGGCTCGACGGAATCAACCTCAATTTTTTTGTGAGAAAGCTTTAGTTTTTTGTCCTGCCCCCGTTCATACAATTCCGTTGTGGAGACAACATCGTGGAAGGCTTTCAAACCTTTGTCATCTCCGTATGCGTTGTGATAAGCGGTAAAAAATATGAGGCCCATCACCAGGTCAAACATACCGGCCAGCCCAAGACTCGCCTCAAAATCCTTTGTTAAAATATACGAAATCAAAATGGATGCGAAAAACACAAGAAGCGTGGCAACAAGCGGCTTGATCCACCAGGGCGACAGTTTTTTCAAGCTAACCTCTGAAACAGAAACCTTACCGGTTTGTCCGTTTACAGCTGCATAGAATCCCTTTCTCATAATGTAATAGACCGGAAGAAGTACGGGAATCGTCATAAGCTGCGTAGAGTCCACATCTACAGAAACCTCCTTTGTTTCCATCGTTTTCGCAACAATGGGGGAGTAGGAGTTTTCCACCTCTTCCTCAATCCTGTTGGCCAGATCCTTGGCACTAATGTCCATGACCTTCGCCTTTTGTTTTGCCAAAAAGCCGTAACTGAATTCTTCCAGCTCGTCAAGATCAAATGGCTCCATGCCATCCAGCGTCAGGTTATCAAGCTGAGAAGACGTATTGACAAAGGTGTTTGCCAAAACACCTCCGCAGTTTAAGTTTAAGGAGGCTCCTCTTCTTGACGCCATACAGTCAATCGGCCCCCGAACCAATTCATAAGGAAGATAATAGCCTTTTAAATCCTTCATTGCATTTTGGAGCTTCTTCGCCTTTTCTGTCGATGCATTCTCTTTACACCACTTAGCGAGGAGGTTCCTCGCCTCATCCTCCGTAATCCGGAAAGGAACAATAAATTCCGGAAATTCCGGCATTTTCGTAAATTCCTTACGAATCATCTCGTTGCCGCAAAAGGAACAGGTTTTTATGACATCATTTTCCGGGAAAACGATTTGTGCTCCGCATTTGACACACACCGCGATCGCAGGCTTTAAGCCGATGTCGGATTCTCGAATCTTTGCCTGCACCAGCGAACGAAAACCTTTTTTCGCTTCAAGAGCAGTGCGTATGGGAGTATCGTTCCCGCAATAGCTGCACGAATAGCTGTGCTTTAAAATGTCATATTCAGCAGGTCCGCCACAGGTCGCACACTGAATTGTAAACAACTTGTGGGATGTGGTCTCCTGAGTATCCATGGAGGTTTTGACATTTTCTGCATTAGTTTCCATAAAAACGCCCCCGTTTCCTCAAACATGAATTTGAATCTGAAAAAGCCGCTGAAAGCGTATGGTACCTCTATCAAAAAAATTTTATACGAAATTCACGCTTATTGTCAACAAGATGTTGAGACGGTTGATATCAATAGTTATGTATAAAGTTTTTTCCTGAAATAGTAATTTTTTGTATAAAAAAGTTGAGGAGGGCCATAGCCGCCTCAACTTTTATTATAGAACCGAATTTGTTACGGAATGCGAAAGGTAGAACGTTTTCGCACCCGAATCCTGTTGTTACATAGGTAAAAGAAAAGGACAGCGGAGAATCCCCGGCTGCTCTTTGAAAAAGGTATTCAATTGTATGAAAACCCAAACATTTGACAAAGAACCAAAAACAACTGCAGGTACTCTTCACTGCAGTTGTCTTTTATTTCTTTTATTTCTTTTTCGGTACTGTCTTCATAATGGCAAGAATGGCAATGAGTGTCATAAGTACATTGAAGAGGAGTGCCACCATAGCGGCAAAGCGGACTTCCGTATTATCCGTTCGTCCTACAAAGATATTTTGCAGGAGAACAAAGCCGCTTCCGTTCAGTCCCGTAAAAATAGCTGCGGAAAGAGCCACGCCGAAAGCCGCGCCCAAAGAAGAGGCCATTTTGTAAATACCTGCCGCCGAGCCTGCCTGTTCCGCCGGTACGTTTGATAAAGCCGCGTCGGTAGAGGGTGTCGCATAGAAACCGAGGCCGATACCGAATAAGGTGAAGCCTGCTACGGCAGCGATGAGATACTGCCAGGTGTAGAGGAAACTGAGAGAGGTAAGAATGATACCGGTAGCCGTAATGGCGCAGCCGATAATCATCGGTTTTCTTGCTCCCCATTTCTGGAGAAGTTTTTCACCTACACGGATCGTTGCAAGAATGGCAATGAGATAACCCAGTGTCACCATGCCGGCTTCGAAGGAGGACATATTGGCCCCTGCCTGCAAAAGACTCAGAGATACCAGAATGGTTCCTGCCGCACCGTTCAGAAGGAAGTTGGAAAGTGTCGCCCCTGCATAGGTCGTATTATTAAATAATTTGAAATCGACGAAGGCATTACCGCTGTTGGATTCCACATGGTAGAAAGCGGCAAAGCTGACGAAAAATACAACGACAAGTCCGAGAATGACCGGGCTTGTCCAACCGAGTTTGGCTCCCTGTCCGATGACAATATTTAAGGAAACAAGAGCGACCATAAAGGTTGCCAGTCCGGGCCAGTCAAAGCTTCCGCCTTTATTTCCCACTTTGCTTTCCGGTGTTCCTTTGATGAGGTACAAACTGATAAGGGAAACAACAACGGAGGCAAAGAATATGTAACGCCAGCCGAAACTGGAAGCGACAGCGCCGCCGAAGAGGGAGCAGAGTCCCGAGCCGCCCCAGGAGCCGATGGACCAATAGCTGACGGCTCTCTGGCGGGACGCTCCGTCATAATAACTTTTTAAAAGAGCCAGTGTGGACGGCATAATGCAGGCTGCCGACAGCCCTTGGATAATACGCCCTGCCATAAGAAATACTACGGTTCCCGATGGAGAAAGGGCAATCAGAAGAGAGCCGATGATGTTTAAAACCACACCGCTCTGTGTGACTTTCACACGGCCGAATTTATCACCCAATCCGCCGAATACGACGGTGAAAATACCGGAAAAGAGAGCGGCAATACTGACGGCAATATTGCTCCAGTTTTCCGTAATTCCTAAATCGGCCCGCATATCCGGTGCTACATTGAGTGTCGTCTGGGCAAAAAGCCAGAATGTGACGACTGCAAGAACGATACCTAAAAGAAGCCTGTCATTTCCTACATAGCTTTGGGCTGTGTCTTTATCACTCATATCGTTCCTCCTTTTATTTCCCCAACCACAAGCCTGCGGCAGTCAACATCGTTTCAATGCCGGTTCTCATGGTCGGTTCCAGCGCAGGCGCCCAGAACGGGGAATGCGGTCCGGACAGACTGTCTGTCGTTCCGTCTGCTACCGCTTTTTCATATTTCTTTATATCCGTACCGCCGACAAACCAGTATACATACGGTATTTTCCATGCTCTGCCGAAACGGCTGAAATCTTCACTGGCTCCGGCCGGCGGAGTTTCAAAAGCAAGGTCGCCGAATTGGGCGTGGAATGCTTCTGCAATTTTTTCTGTAGCTTCTTTATCATTCAATGTCAGCGGATAGTTATTGATTTCCTCAAATTCCGGTGCTTTCGGAGCACGGGATGCTTCCGCTTCCGCCTTGCAAATGCGTTTAATGGCATCAAGGACATGGAGTCTGACATCTTCATCGGTCGTTCTTACATTCAGTTTGATATACGCCTCGTCGGGAATAATGTTCTCCGCTTTCCCGGCATGGAATTCTCCGATAGTAACGACGGCCTGTCCCTGGGGAGATACTTCTCTGGAAACGATGGTCTGCAGCCTCATAACAGCTGCGGATGCCATAACAACGGGGTCGATTGCATTCTGCGGCATTCCGCCGTGACCGCCGGCACCGAAAAATGTCACTTTCAGGCTGTCGCCGGCCGTCAGAATCTGTCCCGCTCTGTAGCCTACCGTTCCTGCTTTATAAGACATCATATGCTGTCCGAGAACCACATCAGGTTTCGGAACTTTATCCATCAGGCCGTCATCAAGCATAGCCTGCGAACCTTCCGCCGTTTCTTCTCCCGGCTGGAATATAGCAATAACCGTGCCTTTCCAATGTTCTTTCTGTTCCAGTAATACTTTCAGTGTACCGAAAAGCCAGCTGGAATGCATATCATGACCGCACATATGGGAAACGGGAGTTTCTTCTCCCTTGCGGTTTACCATCGTTTTGGTACTTGCATAAGGAACGCCTGTCTCTTCTTTCATGGGCAGTGCATCCATATCGGCACGAAGCATTACCGTCGCACCGTCACCGTTGCGGACGATTCCGACAACACCTGTGCCGCCGACACCTGCAAGGACTTCAATCCCCAGTTCTTTCAGTTTGCCTGCAATAAAAGTGCACGTTTCCTTTTCCTGCATGGGTAATTCAGGATTTTCATGGAGATGCACATACATCTCTTTCACATCCGGTAACACTTTCGTAATCGAATCACCGGCTTTTTCTACTAATTTCATTTGGCACCTTCTTTCTGAAATTACGTATCTTTCTAAACATTAACTGCTAATTAATTTTAACTAAGAAAGATTTAAAAATCAATTTTTCCTGTGATTTTTTATTGGGTTAATTGTAAAATGAGATTGCACACCTAATAAAATTACAAAATGAAAAATCCATGCCGGTATCTTTCTGTTAAAATTAAGTTTGCAGACCAACTATAACAGGGATGATGACCAACATGGATCAATCTAAAGATAGCACAATTCACGCAAAAGGGAAACACTTTTCTAAAGCAGGCCGCCAGGAACTACAAGGAATCCTTCGCTTCGCCAGAGTGACAAAGCAAGCACTGTCTCTTTGTAAATTCGCAGTGCTGATGAACTGTTCTCCCAATACGATTCGGAAAGAATTAAAACGGAGTGCTCATCCTCTATGCGGCCTGAAGGATTTACAGAAAGACTTTCACAGTCCCTTGTGTGCTTTTAGTCCTTTACTCTTGACATCAAACAGACAGTCTCCACATGAATTGGGACTTCACTATGAATGTCAACGGTCCCGCCCACTATGCGTTTAAATTTACCCACGAAATCTTTGCTTTGAGGGAACAAGTCCACGTTAGAAAGGTTGCAGGGAATTTGTCATCTATTTATAGAATAAAAGACCTGCAGGATGCTCACTATCCTACAGGTCAGTCTAAATTAAAAATTCTTTTTATTCAATCAGAATTTTTAAGTCTTCATCAACAGTAGTGATCCCCGCAATACCGAAGTTCTCTACCAACACCTTTGCCACATTCGGTGACAGAAATGCTGGAAGTGTGGGTCCAAGATGAATATTCTTTACACCCAGATACAACAGCGCAAGAAGCACAATCACGGCTTTCTGCTCATACCAAGCGATGTTGAACGCCAGCGGCAGATCATTGATATCCTCAAGCTCAAAGATCTCTTTCAGCTTAAGAGCAATCAGTGCCAGCGAGTAAGAATCATTGCACTGTCCTGCATCAAGAACTCTCGGAATTCCGCCTATATCACCCAGAGCCAGCTTATTGTACCTGTACTTTGCGCATCCGGCTGTAAGAATGACAACATCTTTCGGAAGCGCCTTTGCGAACTCCGTATAGTAATCCCGGCTCTTCTGTCTACCATCGCAGCCCGCCATTACAACAAATTTACGGATAGCACCGGATTTTACCGCGTTTACAACAGGCTCTGCCAAAGCAAATACTTGCTCATGGGCAAATCCGCCGGTGATCGTTCCCGTTTCAATCTTTGTCGGAGCGGGACATCCTTTTGCCTGTTCAATAATTGCGGAGAAGTCCTTTTCCTGCCCATATTCTCCGAGGATATGACCGCATCCCGGATATCCCGCAGAACCAGTAGTCCACAAGCGGTCTTTGTAGCTGTCCTTCGGCGGTACAATGCAGTTGGTGGTCATAAGGATCGGTCCATTGAATAATTCAAATTCATCCTTCTGCTTCCACCACGCGTTGCCATAGTTTCCGGCAAAGTGAGGATATTTCTTAAATGCCGGGTAATAGTGTGCCGGAAGCATCTCCGAATGAGTATACACATCTACACCGGTATCCTTTGTCTGTTCCAGAAGCATTTCCAGATCACGAAGGTCATGTCCGGAAATCAAAATGCCCGGATTTTTTCTGACACCAATATCTACCGTAGTGATCTCAGGATTGCCATAGGCTTCCGTATTCGCCTTGTCCAGTAGTGCCATACCATCCACTCCAAACTTTCCGGTCTCAAGTGTCAAAGCCACAAGATCGTCTACTGACAGGGAATCGTCCTGGATATTTGTCAGGGCTTTCTGAATAAAGGCATCTATATTTTCATTGTCCTGAATTAGAGCATTCGCATGTTTAGAGTAAGCTGCAAGTCCTTTCAATCCATAAGTGATCAGCTCACGAAGGCTTCTGATATCTTCATTTTCTGTTGCCAGAACTCCAACATTCTGTGCTTTTTCGTCAAACTCCGCTTCATCTCCATTCCAAAGCGCCGCCTCAGTCAGACCTTCTTTGTTGTTAAGTCTTGCCAGCTGTTCCTCTTTAGCCTTCAGTGTGTTTTTAATCGCAGCAATGATCGCTTCGCGGTCAAAATTCGCATTTGTGATCGTAACAAAGAGATTCATTGTAACGAGGTGATTGATCTCTTTTGAGACCTCTTTCCCCTCTCTCCTAAGAGCTGTTGTTACTGCAGACAATCCCTTTGTCACATAGATCAGAAGATCCTGCATTGCCGCCACTTCCGGCTTCTTGCCGCATACGCCAGAAACCGTACATCCCTTGCATCCTGCTGTTTCTTGGCACTGGAAACAAAACATCTTATTCTCTGCCATGAATATTTTCCTCCTTCTGTTACATTATGCTTCCTCTATTGCTCCTACCGGGCATCCGTCTTTTGCTTCAGCCGTAGCAGATTCACTTTCTGCGGGAACCTCTTCTTCTATTGCTTTCGCAACGCCCTTATCTGTCATAGAGAACACTTCCGGTCAGGTTCCCTCGCAAAGTCCGCATCCAATACATCCATCATTTACCACATACTTCATAATCACCACCTCACTTTCTCTTATTCCAATGTCAAAAGAAGCGCCATCTTGAACTTCTTCGTTGCTTTTACTGAGTGCAGACCAGCTTTCGCGAAATGGAAATTCTCCCCCGCCTTTATCGGGTGTTCCTTACCTTCATATCCAATAATGCCTTCGCCATCCAGTGCAAAGATGATCGCTTCGCCAGGTGCGGCATGCTCAGAGAGTCCGGTACCTTCATCAAATGCCATGACCACAAATTTCATCTTGTCATTGTGCACCACGTCCATATTTACGATTTTGCCTTCCGCATAAGGCACAAGCTTCGCCAGCTTAAAAACTTCTCCTGCTTTAATCGCTTCGTTCATAATATCCTCCTTCCTGATCATAATCTCTGTATAAACCGCGCCTTCCGATGTTCTCATTCCCATCGGCGCACCCGTCAGAGTCACGATACTTTCGTCTGTTTCTAACTTCTTTGAAAAACCATCCGTGCCATAGACTTCCATGTTTCCATCTGCCACAATGAGCAGTTTGTAGTGGGGATAGATCTCCGCGCTGATATCCGTATTCTTCGCCAGTGAAAAGTAAAGAACATCATTACTTCCACTGTGTACTGTCTTGGATATTGTGCATCCCGGCACCGGCTGATTATCTTTTGCTATGGAGAATATCTCTCCAGTCTTTTCGTTCATGCCATCACCTCCTCATGCGCTTTGATAAGATCCGATATCCTGCTTATGAGAACGTCTGCGTCCATGCCGGATTTTTTGCTCATCTCTGTAATTGTGGCTTTTCCAAGCATCACCTTGCCTATCGGAGTATGCAGCATCTTGAACTTATCGTTGACCTTTACTATCTCATCCTTAAGCCATGGATATGTGCTGATCAGGTCTTTCAGCTTTGTATCTTTCGTAATATTCATATCGTCCACCACATTACTGAACTTTTACGTCCGGGTTCTTCTCACCGAATTTTTCTTTCAGAGCTTTACAAATTTCGCCGCGTTCCTTGCCATTCTTTTCCATATTCTTGATTTTCTTATATGCGGCGAACAGCGTGGATGGTCCAATCTCAGAGCTGAAATATCCGATTCCCTGATTCCATGCCAGAAGTTCAAACACATCATCAAGCGCAGCGCTTTCCAGACCATGAATGTATGCCTTTACCAGTTCCCTTGTCGCTTGACGCATTCTGCCGGCACCGACTGCATTTGTCAGCGAAAGAAGAAGCCGCATCTCATAAGGCAGATATCTCCTGTTATCATTCCATGTCAAATCCCAAAATTCAACTGCGACCTTGCCCAGTCCTTCGTCGATCAACGGCATATTTGTAAGTGCTGCCGGTCTCATAGGTATATCCTTCTCTTCCTGTTTCACCACTGTTCTGTAAAAATATGCATGAAACTCCGTATCACCCGTCTGCTCTGTATGATGCTCATATCCAAGATCTTCCATTACTTCATAAAGCGGAATCGGATCAAAGCTCTGCACAACCTCAAGTCCCTGTCCGACCGACAGTCCCATTGCCTGTTTCTTCAGTCCCTGAAAAAAATTCCCCTGTATTCCTCTTACATCGACCGTCTTAAATTCTGCTATTTTTGCTTTCCAATCTGAATAACTCATGATAATCTCTCCTGCTTTCTTATATTCTTAGACTAATATTTCTATTGAATCTTGTATGTGGTTCAAGCCACTTTTTAATCTAATATTCTTCCATCTCTTGAAATAGTCACAACCTGCCACGGGATGAATTTTCCGCTGTTCCGCAGCGCATTTTCCGCCGCCCTCTGAAGACCGCCGCAGCATGAAACCTCCATGCGGACGATGGTCACGCTCTTGATATCATTGTTCGCTATGATCTCAGTCAATCTTTCTGAATAGTCAATATCGTCCAGCTTCGGGCATCCGATCAAAGTGATCTTTCCTTTCATGAAATCCTCGTGCATATTGGCATAAGCATATGCTGTGCAGTCCGCCGCGATCAGGAGCTTTGCTCCGTCATAAAAAGGAGCCTTTGTCGGAAGAAGCTTGATCTGGCAAGGTCACTGATTCAGCCTTGATACCAGTGCTAAACCAACCGCCTGTGGAGCAGTTTCCTGACTTTCACCTACATCCTCCTTACGCTTCATCTGCATCGCCCTCGATCCCGGACATCCGCCATGATGCATTGACCCGCCTGCCTGCAGATGCTTCATCATCGCAGAAGTTCCCCCGTACCAGCTTTGCCTTTCCGTCTACGATATCAACGGCACCTTCGTGACACGCATTCACGCAAAGTCCGCAGCCATCGCATTTTTCTTCGTCTATGTGGATTATTTTTCGAATCATCTCATTATCCTCCTTGCCTTGTTAATATCAGTATAATATACTTTCAATCAGAATTATATGGCTTGAACCACATTTTGAAAAGAAAAGGAATTTTTTATGAATGACGATTTATTGAAGGAAAGTATCCTGTTTAAAGGCATGACAGATACCGAACGGACTGAGTGTCTTCTGGCACTCATTGCGCACAGGAAATCATATAAAAAAGGGGACGCCATCCTGCACGCCGGAGATCTGACTGATAAGATGGGCTTGGTGCTCTCCGGCAGCGTGACCATAGAGAGCAACGATATGTGGGGAAACCGTACCATTCTAAGTCACGTAGGAGCAGGCCAGTTTTTCGCTGAAACCTATGCCCTGCTTATAGAAGAAGTTATGCTGGTCGATGTCATAGCAAACGAAAACTGTCAGATCCTCTTCATCCATATCGGTAAACTAATCTCAAATATGCAGAATGCAGCCTGGTCTCAGAAACTATATAGAAATCTTTTGCTGATATCATCACATAAAACTCTGACGCTCTCCGGCCGCAGCTTTCACACTGCACCGAAAAGCGCCAGAGGGCGCATCCTTGCATATTTAAATGCCGAATCACTGCGGAAGCACTCCACGGAATTTGATATTCCATTCGACCGACAGCAGTTGGCGGATTACCTAAATCTTGAACGCACAAACATGTCCAAGGAGTTGACACGAATGCGAAGAGAAGGGATCATCGAATGCAGGAAGAACCATTTTAAACTTCTTCGAACAGAAGAATAATATATTCATGTTTTTTATGATCTTTTCTTATGCGTCCACATCGATTTTCAACTTGGATTTGAACGCCACTGTTATTTTCTCATCGTAGATGGTAATCTTCTCTACAAGCCGTCTGACCGGTGTTTCCGAATACTCAGTTATAGCCTCGGTCTGTTCGTCCAGGAAGGAAACAAGGTCATTAACCCTGTCCCGAAGTCCCTGTCTGGCGGCAGCGTCAGAAAGAATAGCCTGCCGCTCTTCCCGGAGCGATATGATTGAATCCCCGATCTCGTCTATCCGACTCTGGTCATTGCCGACACTGAGCAGTTCCGTCTGGAGATGTTTGATTTCGCTGTCTACTTCGGCAAGCTGTGCCTCCGTATCGCCTGCAATGACGGCTCTGATGTTTTCTTTCAAAATGGGAAGGACGGAATCTTTTCTCGCCCAGGCAGCGTTGATCGCCGTAACCGCCGCAGCCTGCAGAATCTCCTCGCGAATCGTCCGCGCCGGACAGTCAATGCCACTGCTCTTTTTCAGCACCCGGCTGACGCATCGCCAGACAGTGGATTTGCAGCCGTTGTTATTCCACTTTATTCTCCGGTAAATATCTCCGCAGTGTCCGCAGACAACAAGGCTCGATAATGCGTACCTTGAACTGTAAATACGCCGTTTGCCATCCGTCAGGATATTCGCCCTTCGAACAATCTCTGCTTGTACCCGCAGGAATACATCTGTGTCGATGATCGCCTCACGGCTTCCTTCCACATAGTATTTAGGAACGATTCCGTTATTTGCTACTCTTTTCTTATCGAAAGTGTTTACTGTGTAAGTCTTCTGGAGAAGCGCATCACCGATGTACTTCTCGTTGGTCAGTATCTGCCTGATATTGCTTTCGTACCATTTCAAGTTACCCGCACCCCGTTTTTCCGGTGTGAAGACTACTATCAATGAGCATGAAAAAGAGGCTGCGGCAATGCGCCTTCTCTTAGCAATATCTTCGGAATCCCTTGATTTCAAGCCTTTTTTATACAGTTTAGTCCTTCAATCTTGACATCAATACCACGCTCTCAACATGATGCGTCCGGCTGAACATGTCGCAGGGCTGCACTTTCTCTACTTTAAATCCATGCTCATTCAAATAAGCCAGGTCTCTGGCCAGGGTCGCGGGATTACAGGATACGTAAACCACCCGTGAAGGCTTTACTTTCACAATCGCAGCCAGCACCCGCTCTTCACAACCGGCCCGGGGCGGATCTAAAATGACCACGTCGGGACGAAATCCTTCGGCAGCCAGCTTTGGCATTTCTACCGCCGCATCCCCTAACAGAAAATCAGCGTTCTCTACCCGATTGGCAATCGCATTTTGCTTCGCGTCCCGTATGGCGGAAGGTACGATTTCAATGCCCAGCGCCTGTTTGGCTTTTTGAGCCAGAAACAGGGTGATTGTGCCCGTGCCGCAATACAGGTCCACCACGTTTTCCGTCCCTTTTAGATTCGCAAATTCCAACGCCGTATTATAAAGTTTTTCCGCCTGGGCGCTGTTGACTTGAAAGAAAGACTGTGCGGAAATATTAAATTTCAAGGGACCGATTTTATCTTTAATCGTGGGGCTTCCCGCTATCAGCTTCGTTTTTTCTCCCAAAATCACGTTTGTACTGCGCTTATTTATATTCTGAACCACGCTTTTAATGCCCGGTATTGCCGTTTTCAGCATACGAACCAGCTCTTTTAAATGGGGCACGTTATCCTGCGCGGTTACCAGACAGGCCATGATTTCTCCCGTATGTACCCCTACGCGTCCCATAATATGTCGGACGATGCCAGTACGGGCGTCTTCATCGTAAGGCGCTATTTTATACTGCTTCATCCATTGCCGGACAACTGCCGCAATTTCATTGTTCTTCTGTTTTTGAATAAAACAGTTCTCTACATCAATGACCCGGTGGGTATTTTGGGCAAAGCAACCGATTTGCAAAGTCCCTTTATGACCGGTGACTGGGAACTGCATTTTGTTCCGATAGTACAAGGGACTTTCTGAAGCAATCGTCGGCAGCACTTTGACATCATGCAGATGTCCAATACGTTCTAATGCATCAATCACCTGCTGTCGTTTTTCTTTCAGTTCCCCTTCATAGGAAATATGCTGCAGCTGGCAACCGCCGCACTCTTTGTAGACAGGGCAAACCGGTTCTACGCGTTCCGGCGAAGCATTGAGGACCTCCGTCAATTCCCCGTTGATATAGTTTTTCTTTACGAATACCGCTCTCGCCTTCACCGTTTCCTGTGGCAAAGCGCCGGGCACAAACACCGCCATACCTTCATAACGGCCTACGCCCTCGCCGCTGCTCCCCAGCCCGGTAATGGTCAGTTCCAGTTCCTTTCCCTGCAATCGATTGACTCCTTTTGCCTCTTTCTTCACAGGGTGTTTTTTCGATTTGTCACGCGTTAGAAGCATCGTTTCTTTTTGTCTGACTTTTCCGGCAGAATTTCGTGCGATGCCTTTCTGTTTTGTCTTTCGCTCCATAGGGTTCATCCCTTTCCTCGTTCCGTTTTTCTTTTACCATTTTCTGTTCTTCCGTCGTTATGTCGATAAACTTGCTATTCTGAAATTTACGGTTCTGCGGTCAGTTTTTATACTGTGGAACCTTACACCAGATGCTGATGCGCCAAGATTAATGAGTAGGCTCCTTGCAGAAAACTCCATGTAGCAGGATCTATGTAAAAGAATCCTTCCAGCAGGATCAATCCAACGATTTGTATGACCTTATCAATACAACGTCTTCAATCTGCCTCTCCAATATACATAAAAAGGCTGCGAGCGAAAACACTCACAACCTTATCATACCTTACTTATTTTCCCCTGTAAACTGCACGGGACGTTGCTCTACACGATTTACAGCCTTTTTATGTTGCTACGCTGCAGGCAAAACTTTACCTGCTGATATACCGCATCACCCAAGAAAAGGATTTTCAGCTGCCACAGCGTTATTTGACCACCGGTTCACCTTTTACTTTCGCCGGTCTCCGAACCTCAGCCTGGGCCTGCTCCACTTCTTTCTTTTTCGCTTCCAGCTCTTCAATCTGGCATTCCGGGCAAACTCCCTGGAACACAATGTTATGGTTTTCCATACGAAAGCCGGTAAGCTGGGCAATTTTATCGTCCAGATCCTGGAAATAATCCAAATCGTCTACACTCATAAACTTACGGCACTGTACACACTGTACATGATAGTGTTTCGTTAAAATATGATCATAGCGATCTGCGGAACTGGGAACGGAAACCCTGCGCAGCAAGCCGCTGTCTACCAAAGAATTCAGATTCCGATAGACGGTGCCTTTGCTGATGTCCGGATAATCTAACACAATACGATTATAGACCTCTTCCGCAGTAGGATGATTGCTCAATGAACGCACTGCTGAAATCACAAGCTGTCGTTGGATGGTATTCCTCTTCTGCATAATTTTCCCTCCAATCAATATATGTTACTAATAAGATTCCAATAAATTTTATAGTAAAAAAACAATTGTCAATCTTTATTTAACATCTCTATTTACTGTTAGTGTAACATAAATTTATTCTTTGTAAAGTATATTTTTTGACAAAATTAAAAATACTTGTGAATTTACTCAAATTTGCCATTCGGCAATAGTACTGGTTTTTTATACCCCAATGGGTATATCCGCTCCAGATGTGGGCTGCACAAAAATAACTTGTTACGAAATTCCGTAACAAGTTAGTCCTTATTTTAGTAATCATTTCGATTTTATTTTAATTTGGGTTACTTACACTGTGATTTCTGTATTATTCGTTACTTTTTAGTTTTCTTTTCCCCTAATCCAAGGGCTTCGCTCAACGATTCAGAAGTCCAGAAAAGTCGGATCGGCAGGTTGGAAGCCCCCGGCGGCGACCAGAGAAATTCTTCCTGCCCCGCTTCTTTACGGCTGTTGTGCCGCCTGATTTCATCCAACTCATCGCCCTCTCCAAAGTAGAGGGTCCGACCGGGCAAATCTTTTAGTTCTATTTTTCCTTTGGCGATCACCGCTCCGGTACCGGAAAAATTCCCGCCCCAGGGATTTATCCCTATGCTCACAGGGTATTTTCCTTCCGTTTCGTACCGCACATGATAGACCACACCATAGTTTCCGTAATTTTCCGTTTTAATACCGGTCAGCGCATCCACACCCCAAAGGTAATGGGACGCATCGGAAGAACCCATGGCCAAGGCTACAGATTCTCCGCGTTTTAAACGAATCGGCGACTTAACCACATAGGTCAGATCGGCTTTTTCGTAGGTCCCCCGCAGAGGATGCTCATCCATAGGCAAGATTTCTCCCTCTAAAGAGAATTTTTCTATGTCATCATTCGGACGACACATCAGCACAGTCACTTCCACCGGCCGCCGGGCGTAAAAATCAAACATCCCTGTCAGAAGCTGGTCCGGTTTCAAAATAATTCCGGCTTTGTGGGCGTTTCTGCTTTGCGTCAGTACCTCGCTGTATTCTCCCTGCAACAGTGTTGTCAAAGGCAGGTTTTCATTTGTCTGATAAAAACTATAATCAGGAATTTCTTCCTCCGGCTTTTGCCGCACGGGCGGTTTACGGTACTTTTGTTTCTGAAGTTTTATGTTTTCCGCTGCCGCTTTCTGCGCCTCTTGCTGATGAGCTTTTTCCCAATTCGTCTTGTATTCCTTAAAATAACGCTGCTGGCTTTGCCGGGCTGTCGCAAAAAAATCTTTATTGGGTTCGCCAATGCCCCGACAACCCCAGGTCACATAGGTGATCTTATCCACAGGACGCACCATGATTGCCAGTTTCAGCCGTTCTTTTGTCCCATTCACATGATGAAAGAAGACCCTGCCTTCTCCGGAAATCACGTCTTTATAAAGGATCCCCGTTCCATACACCGTTTCCGGGCTGTCGGAAAATAGCAACGTGGGGCCGCTGTTGATCACAGTCACCGGTACATCACGATATTCCTCCGGTGCCTTTTTATAAACGGCTTCCGCCACCCCCGGTAAAAAGGTACCGCTTAATACGCCGATACCGGCCAACGCAATCGCAATCCGCTCCGGTATCTTCCATAAAGCCGTCATTATATCCATAAATTACTCGTATCCATCCTTATCTCTGCACTTTCACACTATTTTAAAATATAGTGCCGCCTTTTCCCAAACAGCCGCAAAAGACAGATATTTCCTGTTACTTTTTCAGACTGTTGCGGTAATCTTCCATGAATTTTGCCAGACCTTTATCCGTTAACTCATGCTGTATCAGTTCCGCCAGCACTTTAGTGGGGATTGTAGCAATATCCGCTCCGGCCAGCATCACCTGGTTCACATGTTCCGCATTCCGGACACTAGCGGCGATGATTTCTGTTTTAAAATTATAATTGTGAAACACTTTTACCATATCCCGAACCAATTGTACGCCGTCTTCCCCGATATCATCCAGGCGTCCGATAAAGGGACTGACATACGAGGCGCCGGCCCGGGCGGCCAAGAGAGCCTGTCCCAGACTGAACACCAGGGTCACGTTCGTGCGGATCCTTTCCGCCGCAAGGATCTTGACAGCTTTCAATCCTTCGGCGATACAGGGAATCTTGACAACTACATTGTCTGCGATTCTGACCAGATCTCTGGCTTCCTGCACCATGCCCTCACACTCCTGACTGATCACCTCCGCGCTGACAGGGCCCGGAACGAGACGGCAGATCTCCGGGATCACATCGGCCTGCGTACGCCCCGACTTCGCTACCAGGGAAGGGTTCGTTGTCACACCGTAGACAATCCCCATATCCACAAACTGCTTTATTTCCTCAACGTTTGCTGTATCCATAAAAATTTTCATCGCTGCACTCCTTGTCACTTATTGGTATAAGTTTTTACCAGCGTAGTCAATAATCCCACGGCCTGCCAGAGGCAATTTTCATTAAAATCAAAATGGTCGTTGTGGTGACCTGCCGCAATGTTCGTGCCATATCCCAGATAAACGGCTCTGCCGCCCTGCTTCTGTACACGTTCAATAAAATAGGTACAGTCTTCGCTGCCGCCCATATCGGCAAACGGGATGATTTCTTTGTAGACACCGGATGCTTCTGCAAGGGCGGCAATTTCTTTCCCCAGTTCCAGGTCCGCCACACAGGCCGGCGCGCTGCCTGCCACGGAGATATCTACCTGGCAATCATACAGTAAAGCCGCTGCTTCCAGCATACGGCGCGCTTCTTTTTCCATATACTGATTAATTTCTGTGTTTTCGCCCCGGGTTTCCAGCTTAAGCAGCGCTCTATCCGGCACTACATTGCGCCCGGTACCGGCCTGCAGGATACCTACGTTGATACGGGATGCGCCGGCTTCATGACGGGCGATCGAGTGGAGTGACAGGCTGGCAGCCGCCGCGGCCAGCAAGGCATTTTTCCCTTCCTGTGGCTGCAGCCCTGCATGGGCGCTCTTGCCGGTAAATTTAGCGTCCAGCTTAGTCGTTGCCAAAATTCCTCCGGTAACGCAGATCAGGGTATTATCATGAGGGGCCTTAAAACCTAAATGGCCGCTGAAAAAGTAGTCGCAATCATCTACTATGCCGGTGTCCGCCATAGCCGCCGCGCCTCTTACACCCTCCTCCGCAGGCTGGAAAATCAATTTACACGTTCCCGCCATTTCCTCTTTATGCTCCGCAATCAGACGGGCCACCCCTAAACCTACGGTCACGTGCCCGTCATGGCCACAGGCATGCATACAGCCGTCGTGCAAAGAGGCAAAACCTTCCGCAGCGGGCCGATGACCGTCTGCTGCGGTTTCCGTTACATCATTGCAATCCATATCAAAACGCAGGCCCACGGTCTTACCCGGTTTGGCAAAATGCATAACAGCCAAAACACCCGTTTTACCGCCGGTCATTTTTTCCACTAAGCCGGGGTCCGCCCCCTCTTCAACCGCACGCTTTTGGCAAGCGGCTAAAACATCGGCCGCAGGGAGTCCTGCCATACGGGAGCTGTCCATCACTTCTGCGCCAAAGTGTACTTCATAACCTAATTTCCGAAGTTCTATAATGATTAAAGAGGCAGTACGAAATTCCGTCCAACCTGTCTCCGGGTACCGGTGCAGATTTCTGCGCCGTTCTACCAGTTCCGCTTCCATTGCTTTGGCTGCTGTAAAAAATTGATTCATCACGCCACTCCCTTCTTTCACCGTAATAATTCTTCGTTTTATTGAAAATCATCACATTGCGCTATCGCTAAATTAACAAATTGGTTACCGCAAAATCATTGCATTGCTTTATCCCAAGACTAACACAGGCCTTATTGCAAGATGATCGTCTTGCGTTTTCACAAGATCATCACTTTACGCTATCATAAGACTAACGCAGACTTAGATAATCTGTCTATCAAAACAATACCGTGCTTTGCGCTGTATCCCCGCGGTATCAAAAAAGGATCAGTTGGTCATCGTCCAACGGAAGCATCAGATCATTCTCCGTTTTCTTACGATTTTTTCCGGTGACCCAATACCCGCAGGACGGGCATTTCATCTCCGTATCCGGCAACGCCCAGGCCAGACTTTTGCCGCATTTGGGGCAGATAAATTCTACCTGCATGCCCGGCAAAACGGAGGGTTCCTCCAGCTTATGCTGTTTTTTCTTCATAAAATGCCTCCTGTGATCTGTTGGGCATGCATCTGAACAAAATTCCGACTCACTTTGGATAAAATAAGATTATAAAAAGCATGCATATAATTTATTATACGACATATTCGTAAGATATGGTAAAATTAAACCAGTAAAATCGTGAAAGGAGTACCGCTCATGTTAGATTTAGCAAAAGAATTTGCAACGCTGGGATTTGCAGCCGAAGAAGAAGATAAAGACACGATCCTTTATACGATGGATTTTCCTGATGAAACCTATATTATCGTAACTGACGACAACGGGAATACACCGGAACGGGCAAAACAGAATTTGATCATCGCCTGTTACGACAGCCAGGGGAATTATCTATGGGGCAGCGAATGTAAAACCTTTATGGACTTACAAAAACTCTGCGAAGGCCGACAGCCCGGTTCCATAGAGCTCCTCACTGCCTTGAAAAATGCCTCTAAAACGCTGAAAGATACCGAATGGAGCACCCCGTTTCATCCTTAAGGAAAAGACGGTTTGGCAAGGCCCTGCACAAGGGTTTACAGCCGGCTGCCAAATGGATCGAACAACCGGTTTGGCAAGATTTCACAAATCGGTTTACAGCCGGCTGCCAAACAGATTGAAAAACCGGTTTGACAAGAGCTCACATACCAGGCTATAACCGGCCGCCTAACTGAATGAAAAAGAAGAACAGCGGGAAAACCAGCAATACATAGACGACGGTGGTAAGTAAAAACCCCGCGATGGTCAGGTCAATGTTCAGCTTATATAGTTGGGCGGTAATCACTGAATTAATGGCTGCCGGAGCCCCGGCTACGATCAGCACGGAGCCCAGTATCACCTGATCGGCAAAAATCAGTCTGCTGCCCAGATAAAAGATCGCAGGTACAATAATGAAGCGCTGCAGCAACATATTGGAAACCCGTTTTAAGTACAGGCCCGCCCTGCCAAAGTCAATTAAATAACCGACAGGCAAGAGAGATACCCAGGCCAGAATATGCACCAGATGGTGAAAGAGGATGCCCACGACTTCCGGCCGGGGAATCTCCCCCACTTGCAATAAAATACCGGCTACCATGCCCAGGATTCCCACCTGATTCCAGGTCAGGAACATCTTCCGAAAGCTCAGCCGGATTTTTGTTTTCTCTTTACGGGCCTGATATTTCTCATAATAATAAGTCGCCAGGGGAAAAGCAGCCGCTACCATCAGAATATTTTGCGGCGCGGCAATCAATTGCACATAGGCAAAACCGGCTTCCCCATATAAGATAAAGGCGCTTAGTCCGCCAATGGTACCGATATTCGACAACATGGAGGAAACCACATAAGCGCCCCGGTCCAGGTAGTTCGTGAACGCGCCGGCGAAAAAATAAGCGCCGATAATCCCCGGGATCACCGTAAACAAAACACCCAACAAAGGCAGCCATAACAGCTGCGAAGACAGGGGCAGAACCCAAAAACTCAGTAGCGTCATGACGGTAACCATCACCACGACATTGAAACGGATCAACCAGTTGCATTGCCGCGCTGACATAATGCTATGCACTTTCAGCAGATACCCGGTCAATAAGGGCAGAAGGATATCCGTTAAGACCAGTAAGATCCGTGTCTCATCCATAAAATACTATTCTTCTTCCATCAATCCCATATACTCGAACAAGTGGAACAGAAAACTCAGTACAATTGCAACCAGTGTCGCCAACACCATTCCCTGGACGGCAATCGTGCCAAATGTAAGTTTCGCACCGGAAAGGCCCACTACCATAACCACCGCCGTCATCGTCAGGTTACGGGATTTGCTGTAGTCCACCTTCTGCTCCACCAAAAGCCGCAGACCGGAAGCGGCAATCACACCGAACAACAACATGCAGACGCCACCCATCACTGGTACGGGAATACCGTGAATCAACTGGCTCAACTTACCGATAAAGGACAACAAAATAGCAAATACCGCAGCGCCGCCGATAACCCATACGCTATATACTTTGGTAATTGCCATCACGCCGATATTTTCGCCATACGTGGTATTGGGCGTTGCGCCAAAAAAGCCGGACAACACATTGGAGCAACCATCCGCAAATAAAGAACGATCCAGGCCCGGATCTTTTAACAGATTCCGCCCGACAATATTACCTGTCACCATCAGGTGACCGATATGTTCCGTCAGCACGACCAGAGAGGCCGGTGCAATAATTGCGATCGCATCCAGGTTAAAGGTAGGCGCGTAAAACTGCGGTATGGAAAACCAGGGCGCATTAATGACCGGTGTCATATCTACCATCCCCAGAATAAACGCAAACACATAACCACAAATTACGCCAAACAATATGGGAATAATAGCCAGGAACCCTTTAAACGCTACGGAACCAATTACAGTGACAGCCAGAGTAAAAATGGAGACCAACACATTATTTATTTCTATTTTATCCCCTACCAGGCCGGCCATAGAAGCTGCCGTAGGCGCAAGTTCCAATCCGATGATGGCAATGATAGCACCCATTGCAGCCGGCGGGAAAATGAAATCGATCCACCGGGTGCCTAACCATTTTACAATCAGGGAAAATAGAATAAAAAGAAGACCGAACACGATAAAGCCTGACTGGGCATCCGAATAGGGGTGCGTTGCCAGAATCAGAAGCACCGGAGAAATAAAGGCAAAGCTGGATCCCAGATAAGAAGGGATCTTGCCTTTGGTTAAGAATATGTACAGCAGTGTCCCAATACCATTCATAAACAAGCAGGTATTGGGGTTTAATTTGAACAAAAAAGGCACCAATACCGTAGCGCCAAACATCGCAAATAAATGCTGCAGGCTCAGCGGGATATTCATAAGCAACGGGACTCGTTCTTCTACCTGGATAACTTTACGCGACATAATAGTTCCTCCTGTTTTCTGCGGCTTATATACTGTTTTATTTTAAATCTTTTCCTCATCTTATGCAACCGAAAAGCCATATTTTCGTCACACACATTTCCCCCTCTTATGCTATAGTAATAGGCAGAAAGCATTACTTTCAAGGAGGCCCTTTATGAAGAAAAAATTATTGTCTCTTCTCGTCACAGTCATTGCTCTGTTTACGTTGCTTTGCGGTACCGTTTCCGCCGAAGAACGCGACAGTATTTCCGTAAACGGACACGCCAGCGCCGAAGTTTCGCCCGACATGGCAACACTCTATGGAAGCCTTGAGAAAAGCGCTCCTACCGCAGAGGAAGCCAGAGAAAAACTGGCCCGGGAAATCAATGTTTTAAAACGCACCTTATTGACACAGATGATAGCGGAAGCCGACATAAAAACGACGGGGTATTCCGTACAGCCCAATTATTCTTACGATACGAAAGGAATCGCCAAATTAGTCAACTATACAGCGCAGGCCGAATATCGGATTGCCGTAAAAAATTTGGACAACCTCTCTTCCGTCCTGGATAATTCCATTAAAGCCAATCTGAAGGTCAACCAGGTGGAATATGGTTTAAAAAACCGCGCCCTTGTGGAGAATGGCCTGTTGGACGATGCTGTAGCCAATGCAAGGTCACAGGCAGCGGTTGTTGCCAGAGCCGGCGGACGTACGTTAGGTGCGCTGATACGGGCGGATTTAGGTACCGTGAATGGGGCAGAGCTGCGCCCGATTCCCTATATGCTGCGAGCAAAAAGCAACGCCATGGGCGATTCAGACGGAACCCCTACACAACTGAATCCGGGCGTTCTGACGGTCAATGTAAATGTAGGATTGGTGTTCGCGCTGCAGTAAGTAAAGAAGCTGCTAAGCAAACCTTAAACAAAAAAGCAGCTGAGCAAGTAGTAAAAAGGTTAAGAAAGAAAATACGCAAGTAAGTATAAAAAGTAAGTAAAAATTTAAAAAGCAGTAAAAAAGCCTCGTCGCTATGGCGAGGCTTTCACATAGCTTTACATGTACAAAGGCCATAGAAAAAAGCGACTGCCTCAAGACAGTCGCTTTACGTTTATTATTATCTTCCCAACCAGGAATTTTTGCGGGGGGCCTGTTTATCCACCTCGACCCGTGAAGGCGTGTACATGAGGATCGTTTCGCTTACCTTGGAAACAGAAGCTCCGGCAATATAGGAAACACCCATCAAATAGTCAAAGATACGGGAACGGATCGAATCATCCACTGCGGAAAAATCGATCATCAGCGCGCACCCATCCAAAAGCTTGTCCGCGTAACCGACGGAATCTTCGTAAGCATGAGGCGTACGCACCAAAATATCAAGCTGACCCGGGCGCACAACATAAGGTCCATTATAGGTTTCCGGATTTTCTTCGCTGTTAAAAAATTTTAATGCCGTATTCTTTAAATCCATTTCCGATGCCTCCACACTTGTGTGATCCCATCTGCCTCATACTACAGGCGGAATACAAGCCTTTAATAGTACAAGGTTTCGACACAAAATGAAATTCTCCTCTTTTTTATATAAATATTTTTAAAAATATTTATTTCTTTTATTTTTCGGCAGTTTTGGCACGGCTGCGTAGTCTGCCGCGCTCTACCCGGTCTAAGATCCGTTTGCGCATCCGAATATTCTTGGGCGTAACTTCGACCAGTTCATCATCATTGATATGCTCTAACGCCTGTTCCAGAGAGAAAGTGACCGGCGGAACCAGGCGGATTGCATCATCACTGCCGGAAGCACGCATATTGGAAACGTGTTTCTTTTTGCAGGGATTGACGTCCATATCGTCTTCCCGGGCGTTTTCGCCGATGATCTCGCCCTCGTAAACCGACTGCCCCGGCACAATGTACATGATGCCCCGTCCCTGACAGTTACCAATGCCGTAAGCACAGGTCTCACCAGGCTCGAACGCTACCAAAGAACCCCGCGTCCGCCCCGGGATCGCGCCTTTGTAGTAATCATAACCGGCATATACATGATTCATTATACCATTCCCTTTAGTATTGGTCAAAAATTGATTGCGGAAACCAATCAGACCCCTGGCGGGAATCTTAAATTCCAGACGCATATACCCTGCCATCTCATGCATATTGATCAGTTCGGCCTTGCGGGTTCCCAGGTCTTCCATGACTACGCCCATGAAATCCTGCGGCACGTCAATGGTCAGTGCCTCCATAGGTTCCAGAGTATGCCCGTCTGCATCCTTGCGCAGAATTACCTTGGGCTTGCCCACCTGCAGTTCAAATCCTTCGCGGCGCATGGTCTCGATCAGGATGGACAGATGCAGTTCGCCGCGCCCCTTTACGATAAAGGTATCTGTGTTATCGGTTTCTTCCACCCGCAGCGCTACATTGGTCTGAATCTCTTTCATCAAACGGTCCCGCAGATGCCGGCTGGTTACATACTCCCCTTCTTTACCGGCAAAAGGACTGTCATTCACACAAAACTCCATGGATAAGGTTGGTTCATCGATTTTAATACCCGCCAGAGCTTCCGGCTCCTCAGGGTCGGCGATGGTGTCACCGATCTCCACATTGGAAAGACCCATCAGCGCCACAATATCACCGGCCTGTACTTCCTGCATCTCCACACGTTTTAAGCCCTGATAACCGAAAAGGCGGCCAATTTTTTCATTGCTGATCTTGCCTTCGTGCAGCAGCGCAATCTGTTGTCCGTTTTTGATGGTACCGCGAACCACGCGTCCAATGACGATACGGCCCACATACGAATCGTAATCCAGTGTGTTGGCCAGCATTTGCAAGGGCTTATCCACCTCAACATCCGGTGCCGGTATAGTGTCCAGAATCACCTGAAACAGGGGTTCCAGATCTTCGCTGACATCATCCATAGTCAATTTTGCAAAACCGGAACGGGCGGAGGCATAAACTACCGGGAAATCCAGCTGGTCGTCATCCGCTTCCAACTCAATAAAAAGATCCAGCACTTCATCGACCACTTCCGAAGCGCGCTGATCCGGGCGATCAATTTTATTAATGACTACAATGGGCTTTAAATGCTTTTCCAACGCCTTGCGCAGGACATACTTCGTCTGGGGCATGGGACCTTCGTAGGCGTCTACCAACAGCAACACACCATCAACCATGGTCAGCACGCGTTCCACTTCCCCGCCGAAATCCGCATGGCCGGGCGTGTCCAGAATATTGATCTTGGTGCCATTGTGCATCACTGCCGTATTTTTCGACAAAATGGTAATACCGCGTTCCCGTTCCAGGTCGTTAGAATCCATCACGCGTTCCGCCACCTTTTCATTGGCGCGGAAAATATGGCTCTGCTTCAACATAGCATCTACCAATGTGGTTTTGCCATGATCGACATGGGCGATGATCGCAATGTTGCGAATATCATTTCTAATCATTATAACTGCTTCCTCTCTTGCATACCATATACCAAAACTAAAAGAATGAGGATGCTTATCAGAGCACCCCCACTATGACTTAAGTATTATATTCCTTTTATTTTTTACTGTCAACAAGAATCAGTTCAGATGCTGCCCAGCATATCGTCCATATAGCGGCGTACTTTTTCCAGTTTCTTGCGCATCTGTTCTGCCTTAGTGCTGTCACGGACGGCAATTTGTTCAATTTTACTCTTATATTGCAGATAATTACGTTCCACCATCGAAAGAGAATCTTGCAGATCCGCCACTTCCTGCACCGATTCGGTTTCCGGCGCCGGCTCAATAGTGTACTCACTGCCGGTAATCGCAACACTGTCGCCATACTTGGGAATGTAGGTCGCGGTCCCTAACTGCATTTGCAGCTCTTTGGCCAGAGAAAAAGCCCCCGTCATTTCGCCGTGGGTCACAAAAAAAATTTTGGGGTTTTGCGGCATTTGCTTATACCAGGCCAAAAGCTGTTCTTTATCCGCATGGGCAGAAAATCCACTCATATTAATGATTTCCGCCGCTACATTAATGGTTTCGCCCATAATCTTTACTTTCTTCGCCCCATCGATTAAATTGCGTCCCATGGATCCTTCCGCCTGGAACCCGACAAAGACAACCGAACATTCCGGCCGCCATAGGTTGTGCTTCAAATGGTGCAAGATACGGCCTGCGTCAGCCATGCCGCTGGCCGAAAGGACGATTTTTGATCCTTCCATAGAGTTGATCAGCTTTGACTCGTCAGCCGTGAGAGTAAAATGCACGTTTTTCATAGCAAACAGCTTTTCCCCCTGGAATTCCACCAAAGCGCGGGTTTCCTCGTCATATTCGTCCTTGCTCGCCAACGTGATTCCCGTAGCTTTTGTAGCCATGGGGCTGTCCACATAAATAGGCACATCCGGTATTTTACCTTCCTGGGTCAGCTTCTGAAAATAATAGAGTAAGACCTGCGTTCTTCCCACCGCAAACGCCGGAAAAATCACATTACCGCCCCGTTCCAGCGTCGTATTGATAATTTTAGCAAGTTCCGCTTCTTTATCATAGGCTTTATGGATACGATCCCCATAGGTAGACTCTGTGATAATGAAATCCGCGCCGCACAAAATGGAAGGATCCTGCAAGATAGGCTGGTTCGGCTGTCCTACGTCGCCGGAAAAAATTAATGTGGTTTTTTCACCGTTTTCTTCTACCTCCAGACGCGCCACCGCACTGCCGATAATATGGCCTGCCACACGCAGGATGGCCGTGACTCCGGGAATCACTTCAAAACGTTCTTCAAAATCATGCACATAAAAATTCTGCAAAGAAGTATAGGCGTCATCTACGGTGAATAACGGCACCACTTGCGGTTTCCCTGCGCGCAGACCTTTGCGGTTGGCAATTTCCGCATCAGACTCCTGAATATGGGCGCTGTCAGGCAGCAGGATCGTACATAACTGCTGGGTAGATTTGGTACAGTGAATACGTCCCTTAAATCCTTCTTTTACCAATTTAGGAATCAGCCCGCTATGGTCTATATGCGCATGAGTCAAAACCATTGCGTCAATTTCGCCCGGATGAAAAGCAAACGGACGCTCATTCAGTTCTTTAATGGCTCTGGAACCCTGGAACATACCGCAATCCACCAGCATTTTCTTGCCGCCGACTTCCAACATATAACAAGAACCCGTCACAGTACGGGCCGCACCTAAAAATGTAAGTCGCATATTCCTACCTCCGAACTGTTTTTTTAATGGTTTTTGAACCATCTTTTAAAGAAACTTTTTTGCCTGTTTCGCTTGCCCAAACCATAATAACTTTGTTTTTAGCCGGTAGGGCAAGGCGATGCTTGACTGCACTTGCTTTGACCATACTTACTTTGAACATACTTGCTTTGTTTCTAAAATACTATATCTAATTATAATTCTCTATTTTTTAGTGATTTCCTGCTTTTCTACCGAAGAATCTCTGAAAAATATTTGTCGCCCGGTCATTTTTCCTTTTACAGTTGCTGCAATAGCCGCAATCCGTTTCATTCGCTTCGCCGGATTCACCGAAGTAATTCAGTATATATCGCCGTAAACAACCTGTGTAATGGCAATACTCCCACATCCGCAGCAACAATTCATCAGATCCCGACGCAGTGTTAAACGGATTTTTTCCCTCGTCTTTCCATACAGTAGCTAACGAACCCCCTTGCCCGTTTCTCCGCACGGCGTCAAACGAACCCTTTCTCCTGCTTCTTTGCACAGCACCCTGCTTTCGCAGCAGGGCTTTTTGCGTTTGCAAGTCTTCTTTACTGTAGAGCAAAAGGCAGTAGGCCGGTTCTCCGTTACGCCCGGCTCTGCCCGCTTCCTGAAAATATTCCTCCAGACTCTGCGGCATATTATAGTGCAGAATGAAAGAAACCTCGGCTTTATCAATGCCCATACCAAAGGCAGAAGTGGCAACCACGATCCGAATTGCATCGTCCACAAAAGCCTGACGCGTATACGTCCGCTCTCCTGCCGTCAGACCGCCGTGATAACGCGCCGCCTCCAGGCCCCTTTCCCGCAGCATTTGCGTGACGCGTTCCACGCCTTTATGCGTTGCGCAATAAATAATTCCGCTTTGCCCCCGCAGTTTTTCCAAAGCATTCAGGATTGCCCGTTCTTTATTCGCCGGGGAAGCCTTCGCAAAGTAAAGGTTCGGCCGATTAAAGCCTTTGACCATAACAAAAGGCTCCTGTAACGCCAGATGCCAAGTCATATCTTGTCGTACCCGCATTGTCGCCGTTGCCGTAAAAGCCGCCAGCACAGGGCGGTGCGGCAGTTGGGCAACGAATTCTGCAATACGCAGATAAGAGGGCCTGAAGTCGTGCCCCCATTGCGAGACACAATGTGCTTCATCGATGACCAGAAGCGGCGGCGGATTGCGTTGCGCAAAACGAAGAAACTCCGTGTTTTGCAGCCGCTCCGGTGCAAGATACAGCAGTTTATAGCCACCCTGCATCGCTTCATATAAAGTTTGGTAATAAAGATTTTTACTCATGCTGCTGTGCAGCGCTATGGCAGGGATGCCCTTTTGGCGAAGATGCGCAACCTGATCTTCCATAAGAGAAACCAATGGGGAAATCACATAGGTCATGCCCGCAAACATAAGCGCCGGTATCTGAAAACAGATAGATTTACCGGCCCCGGTAGACAACACAGCCAGACAGTCCCGCCGACTTAAAATCGTATCGACGATTTGAGCCTGCCCCGGACGGAACTCAGTAAAACCAAAACGCGACTGCAACACTTCTTCCTTTTGCAACAAAACGCTCCTTTCTGCCACAGGCATTCCTGCGCAACTGAAAATGCAATACAAAAAAAGACTAAGCCGAAGTCCACCGCGGGAGACACGTTTCCCTGCGAATGAAATTTCATGCTTAGTCTTACGCGCTTAATTCTTCTCTCTTTTTGTCTAACGCTCGTAACGCTTGTAACGCTGTTTTTATAGCTCTATCTTTTACACCGACAGCTTTTACAACGGTAGCTTTTACACCGATAGCTTCTATCATTTTATCTCTTATAAGGAGAAAGATAAAATGATCGTTTATCTAACCCATCTGCCCTGCTGTTACGCTTTTTCTGTCACCGGCGTCTTCCCGTTAAAAGGGCAAAGCTGCCGGCAGACACAGTCCCCGCATAACGGCTTGCGGGCCTTGCAGATCAGCCGTCCATGCCAGATAAACCAATGGTGGGCCGCAGCCCATTTTTCTTTAGGAATCAGCTTTTGCAGATCCAGTTCCGTCGCTTCCGGTGTTTTCGCTGCCGAAAGGCCCAAACGGTGGGAAGTACGGAAAACATGAGTGTCCACAGCAATCGCCGGTATCTTATACACGATACTGGCGATTACATTTGCCGTTTTTCGACCTACCCCCGGCAGTTTCATCAGAGTAGGAATGTCGCGGGGGATCTCACCGCCAAATTCTTCCAGCAACATATGACACATACCCAGGAGGTTTTTTGCTTTGGCATGATATAAACCGCAGTCCCGGATTTCAGCTTCCAGTTCTTCCTGAGTCAATGCGCCCATCTTTTCGGGCGTATTCAGTCGGGGGAAGATGCGGGCCGTGATTTTATTCACCCGCTCATCCGTACACTGAGCCGACATGATTACGGCGCAGAGTAATTCGAACGGCGAATTATAATGCAGCGCTGTACCGATTCCCTGGTAGCGTTGCTCCAGCTCGGCAATGATTGCCTGCTTTTCTTTTTTACGCATTCCTTTCATCCCTTTTGCTTCTATACATCCAAGTACACATGATTACACAATTTGCGTCTGTATCTATTTGCGCCTGTCTACACGGAATCGCTAATTTGTCAGGCTCCGAACCGGCGCCGGTATCCGTCCACCCCGGGCAATAAACGTATCCGCTTTAAACGCATTCACAGCCAGAACAGGCGCATGGCCCAACAAACCGCCAAATTCCACCTGTTCTCCCACGGTCTTGCCCGGTACCGGAATCAGACGTACGGCCGTCGTCTTGTTATTGATCATGCCGATCGCCGCTTCATCCGCGATAATGGCGGCCACTGTTTCTGCCGTAGTGTCGCCCGGTACGGCAATCATATCCAGGCCTACGGAACATACGCAGGTCATAGCTTCCAATTTTTCCAACGAAAGGCTACCCCGTTCCACCGCTGCGATCATGCCCGCGTCTTCACTGACGGGAATAAAAGCGCCGGACAGGCCGCCCACATAGCTGGAAGCCATCAGGCCGCCCTTTTTCACCGCATCGTTCAGCATTGCCAGCGTGGCAGTGGTGCCGGGTGCGCCGCAGTTTTCCAGACCGATCTCTTCCAAAATGTGAGCGACAGAATCACCCACCGCCGGAGTAGGCGCCAAGGACAGATCAATGATGCCGAACTGGGTATGCAGCCGCCGGGCCGCTTCCTGCGCCACCAATTGCCCTACCCGAGTGATCTTGAACGCGGTCCTTTTAATCACTTCCGCTACGGTACCGATATCCTTACCTTTAACGGCTTCCAGCGCATGTTTGACTACGCCGGGGCCGCTGACACCCACACTGACCACCGTCTCCGGCTCCGTCACACCGTGGAAAGCCCCTGCCATAAAGGGATTATCATTGACTGCATTACAAAATACAACCAGTTTCGCGCAGCCGATCGCATCCCGATCGGCAGTCAAGGCGGCGGTTCTCTTCACGACACAGCCCATTTCCGCCACAGCATCCATATTGATACCGGCTTTGGTAGAACCTACATTGACCGAAGAACAAACAATATCAGTGCAGGCCAGCGCTTCAGGAATCGAGGCGATTAAATTGCGATCGCCCTTTGTATACCCTTTATCCACCAGCGCGCTGAAACCGCCGATAAAGTTTACGCCTACCTGGTGCGCCGCCTTATCCAGCGCTTGAGCCAGAGGAACATAGTCGCTGCTGTCACAGCTTTCCCCGACCATAGAAATGGGCGTCACGGAAATACGTTTGTTGATAATGGGGACCCCCAAATCAGATTCGATTTCCTCGCCAACCGCTACCAGGTGTTCCGCATGTTTCGTAATTTTATCATAAATTTTAGCGGCACAGACTTTAATATCAGGGTGCCCGCAGTCACGCAGGCTGATCCCCATGGTAATGGTACGCACATCCAGATTATTCTGGGTGATCATCTGCGTTGTTTCTAATACATCGCTAATCGTCAAAACAGACATAGTATAAGCCTCCTGCTTTAAATCTGGTGCATTGCCGTAAAGATGTCTTCGCTCTGCACGCGGATCTCCACGCCAATTTCCTCCGCCAAAGCGGTGAAACGTTCTTTTAAGGTTTTAATATCCATTTTGGCATCCGTCATATCGGCAATCAAGACCATGTTGAAAAAACCGTCCATGATGTTCTGATTAATGTTGAGAACGTTTACCCGGTTGGCCGCCAATACATTGGTCACCTTGGCAATGATACCGACTTTGTCCTGCCCTACTACCGTCACTACGATACGCATAATTCCATCCTCCTCAGCTTTGATTTACCGGACTGTATATATTCCGCTTGCCTGGTACCGGTGCCGCAAGACAACGGCCTGACAGGCAAAAAACTCTGCTCCTGTGCTACCTTTTGCCGTTTCTTCCGGCGACTCCTGTCACTTACATTTCGTATGGATTGCACACTTTTCAGCCGATTGCCTGTTTCACAGTGCTGTTTTTTTATTGTAACATACTTTGGAAAAATCTGCTTTTCTTTTACAAAGGTCACTATAAGTATATAAAGGCCACTACAAGTACGCTAAAATTTCCGCCGGGGCGCTGACGATAACACGGGCCCCCTGTTCCTGCAAAAAACTTTTTTCTTTAAAGCCCCAAGCCACACTGATACAGGCAATTCCAGCATTAACTGCCGCCTGTATATCCACTTCCGAATCGCCGATATAAAGAGCTTCCTCTTTCTCTACACGCAGATTTGCCAGCGCCTCATACAACAAATCCGGCGCCGGTTTTTTCGCTTTGCCTTCACGTTCTCCGGTAATCGAAAAAAAGGTCTCCGGAAAATACTGCTCCACCAATTTCTGCACCGCCGAGTCCGGTTTATTTGACACCACACCCAAACGTAAGCCCCGGCTGCGAAGTTGCTGCAGCAGTTCCGGTATCCCCGCATAGGGGTAGGTTTCATCTTGACAATGCGCGTCATAATACGGTTTAAAATCCTGTTCGATCTGATCGATCGTCTTTTTAGCAACAACCGGCGCCGCCGCCCGCTCCAGCAAAAGCCGGGCTCCATTGCCGACGAAACTGCGCACTTCCTCCCGCGAACGCTCCGGCAGATCGTTTGCCCGCAACGCATAGTTTACCGCCGCCTGAATATCTTTCAGCGTGTCCAGCAATGTACCGTCCAAATCAAAAATAAGCGCCTTAATACGCTTGTCGGTTGCCAGATTATTTTTTGACACCTTTTTCGCTGCCATGATTTCTTTTTCTGTTATCATCCTATTTTCAGCCAATCTCCACCGCCTCTTCCAAGGCATTGATCTTTCCGGCTTTCAAAAGGGCCACAGCCTCTTTTTCCGGTAGCTCCGTAAACACGCAAAGGCAGGCATCGGAAGTTGCCTTTGCCCGAACTGCTGCCAGAGTAAAGGATAAGAGCTTTTCGCCTTTTTTTACTTTTTGTCCCTCAGAAACATAAACGGTGAATCCTTCCCCTTTTAATTTGACGGTATCGATTCCTACATGAAGCAAATATTCCAGCCCCTCTGTCGTGGTCAGGCCCAGCGCATGCTTTGTTTCAAAAACAAAATTCACCACACTGTCCGCCGGCGCCAATACCACTCCGTCAGACGGAGAAACCATAAAGCCGTCCCCATTCATTTTTTCAGCAAACGCTTCATCCGGCGTTTCCGTAATAGAGCGCAGCTCCCCGGTAAAGGGAGAAGCAAAGCGCTGTTTCTTTTTACCAAATATAGAACCAAACATACGGTTCTCCTTCCTCGTTGCACGTTTTTACCCGCTATTTTTACCTATTATCTTGTGTCTTTATATCTTTTTTTATTTAAATAAATGCGCCAGTACGCTCAAGACAATACTGAGCACAATACAGGTCATCAGCGGAAAATAAAAGCTGCCATGTTTGCCTTCCACATGGATATCCACCGGCAAATGCCCCAACGGCAGAAACTTGCCTCCAAAATGAATCAAAAGGCCTAAGACTAACAATAAAAGGCCCAGTTGCATCAACAGTTTTCCTAAATCATGCGGCATAACGAACTCCTTTATTATAAACCAAGGATAGATTTTCCTTCTGCTTTATTATAAAATATATACTGAGAAAAACCAAGAGAGTTATCGTGTTGAAAGGAGACGTATCATGCCGTATGTAAACATCAAGATCACAAAAGAAGGAAATGTAACTCCGGAACAGAAGAAGCAGCTGATTGAAGGCGCTACCCAATTGTTGGTGGATGTCCTGCACAAAAACCCTAAAACTACCGTTGTTACCATCGATGAAGTAGATATGGACAACTGGGGTATTGGCGGCGTGCCCGTGACGGAACTTCGGAAGCTTGCCAAAGACAACGCAAAAGGTTAACCACCTTAACCACACACAACACTGATACCGCAAATTTGCCCCATATCTTTCAAAACCGCTATCTTAGGGGACGCAGTCGCCGTTTCAGAACTCAAAATTACTGTCCTATAATTCAAAGCCTCTTCTTAAGAATACAGAAGTCAGATTCAACGTTTATAGTACCGTTTTTAATCAAACTTCTGTGTTCAAGACAGTGGTTTATTTTTTCTGCAATTTACCTAAATCCGCAATACTCTTTTAGCAAACTTAGCAAACTTAGCAAACTTATGATATAATTACACTGTATTTGATAAATTATATTAATAAGAAAATTGTAACATCAAATTAATTATATTCAAGAAAGAGTTCGGAGGCTCGTCATGAAGAAAATTGCATTTTATGGCAAAGGCGGAATCGGTAAGTCCACCACAGCTGCCAATGTATCTGCGGCGTTAAGTTTAGCGGGACACAAAGTCTGTCAGATTGGCTGCGACCCTAAAAATGACTCCACCCGTTTGCTATTGGGACACATCTGCAAAGAAACTGTATTGGATAAAGTACGCACCAACGAAATGGACGACATTAAAGCCGATGATCTTGTCCATACCGGCTTCAACGGCATCACTTGTGTGGAAGCAGGCGGGCCTGAGCCGGGTGTAGGCTGTGCCGGCCGCGGCATCATTGTCGCCCTGCAGCTGCTGGATAAGCTGAAAGCCGTTCCTCCTGTAGACCTGACCTTGTATGATGTATTGGGAGACGTGGTCTGCGGCGGTTTTGCCATGCCCATACGGGAAGGCTACGCTAATCACATTTACATCGTCTCCTCCGGTGAATTGATGAGCCTGTATGCTGCCAATAACATTGCCAAGGGTATTAAACGCTTTGCTTCACGAGGCAATGTACGCCTGGCGGGAATCATCGGCAACAGCCGCAACACGCCGGGAGAGAAAGACCTGTTGGAAACTTTTGCGCAAAAATTGAATACCCGCCTGGTAGCTTTCATACCCCGGGATAAAATCGTAAATCTGGCGGAAAATCAACGTCAGACCGTATTGCAATATGCGCCTGACTCAGCCCAAAGCCGGATTTATAAAGATTTAGCAGAAACCATCTGGCAAAACGAAACGCTTTCCATCCCTACACCTTTGGAGTTTGAAGAATTAGAAAGTCTGGTAGCCGTTTATGGAACAGAAAACTAAACCGGCCACAAAGTGGCTCTTCAGTAAAAATAAATCTTTCAGTTGTACCATGACCGGAGTCTGGCGGGCCGTAGGCTTTTGCGAAGGCTGCGCAGTCATCTTCCATAGTCCTTTAGGCTGCACCCATGTCGCTTCCCTCATGGATATGGGGGCTCAATACCGCATGATTGGAGATTACATGAAAGAGACAATGGATGCCGTACCTTTGATCGCATCGAATCTACGGGAAAAAGACTGTATCTTTGGCGGCGCGGAGCAGCTGCGCAACTGCATTGCGTATGTAATGAATGTCTATAAACCCCAGTGTCTTGTCATAGCTTCCTCCTGCGTAGCCGGAGTTATTGGCGATGATGTGGAACAGGAAGCGGCCGATGCGGAAACGGAGTATGGGGTTCCGGTTCTTTGCGTGCCTTATGGTGGTTTTCTGGGGGGCGAATACTCCGATGGTTATTTCCAGACTGTGAGGCTGATTACCCAACGCTTTCTCCGACCGCAGGAAAAACTGCCCGGCAGCGTGTTATTGCTGGGCGATCAGATGGGGCCCTGGGGACAATATGCCCGGGAAGTAAAACGGTTACTGGCGCCTTTCGGCTTAAAAGTAAAGTGGCAGTTTCCCGGCTATGTTCCTTTTGCCGACTGGCCTGCCATGACGTCCGCCTCTCTTTTGATCCCTCTCAACTATGCCCGAAAAAATCAGGATGGTCTGGAAGAAATTGCCCGTGATTGGGAAGATAAATTTGCCATTTCCGTATTAAAAGATGTTTATCCCGTCGGTTGGGAAAATACCTGCGCCTGGCTGCGCAAAATTGCCGCGTTTACAGGAGATGCCGCCAAAGGTGAAACGGTGATCGAGGCAGAACGTAAACGCCTGACAGACTATGTTGCGTCTGTTATTTCCGTCACAAAGGGCAAAAAGGCCGTGTTCGGCATAGGCAGAGGCGCCCGCTGGTATCGTCCGGGCGAAACGCTGGAAACATTGCGCCGACTGCAACTGGATATTACAGCCATCGTGCTGTATGATAAGCTGCTGCCGGAGGATAAGAAGATCATGCGGGCAGAAATCACAAAATGCCCTGCGTTTACCGACTCCCCGGCAACAAGTGCGGAAAAAGCGTCTGCCGGGGAAACTACCGCTCTGCACACCCTCCCGAATATCCCTATTCTGGACGGAGAAGAAGGTCAGCCGTACATTGAAACGGCGGATATTCTTCTGACCACCGACGAAATACTGAACACTGCCACCCGCCAGCTTTTCCTTCCCATGGTACCTCTGGCAGGGACGGAAGGACAGATTGCGCTGATGCGAACGATTTATCGGGTACTCTGCCGCTATGGCGCCAAAGGAGGGATTTCCTATGTGTAAACCGGAATGGGAATCAGCCTGCCATCACATGTCAACCTGTGCTTTGACCGGCTCCGCCGCTTTTTTTGACTCTATCCCCGGCAGTTTTATTTTAATCAACGGACCGCTTTGGTGCTATTTTTATACAATGAAGTATGTAGAAGATTACGATGCTTCTGCTTTACGTCGTTTTCATTGCACGCAGCCGGAAAGTGACGCCCTGGTCTATGGCACGGAAAATGATCTGCTGGCAGGGTTCGATTTTATTAAAAGCAACTATACACCGGAACGCGTCTTTGTGCAAAACAACTGCAGTGTGAGCCTGGTAGGTGACGATCTGGAAGGTATCGCCGCTAAAGCCGGGCTTCCCTGGCCGGTGTATGCCATCGACAGCGGCGGTTTGGCAGGCGATTTTCCCGAAGGATATCAGAAAGCCTTTTTACGTGTGATCGAAGAAATAAAACCGCAGCAGAAAAAAAGCAATACCGACACTGCATCGCCAAAGCCTTCGATAAATGTATTGGGTCTGACGCCAATGTATTATCGGGGAGAAGAAGATATCGCAGAAATACGGCGCCTGTTAGAAGCAAGCGGCTATAAAGTAAATGCAATTCCCGGCGGCGGCGCTTCCTGGGAGGACATCCAGCGACTGCCGGAAGCCGATTTAAATCTTGTAGTACGGGACGAGTTGGCCTTAAAAGCCGCTGTGGCCCTGAAAAAAGCTTTTGGCACGCCCTATCTTTCGGCAGGTCTGCCCTACGGCATAGAAGGCACTCTCCTCTGGCTGCGCAAAATCGCTGCAGTACTGCCGGGCGCCGATTTGGCTGCCATAGAGCAGGAAGCGGAAAAAATAAAACAGCGTCTGCAATTTCGGGGCGGCAATACGCAATCCCTGTGGGGACCTCTTTGGTTTGATACGGTCCTGGTGTCCGGCCCGCCCTCAGAAGCCGCCGGCATCGCCGAAGCCATCCGCAGCGAATGGGTCGACACGGGACGGCTGATCGTCTGTTTCACCCATGCTGCCGACCTGCATCCAAACGCTGCCGATGAAATTTATATTGTCGAAAGAGACGATGCCGCAATCAAAACAATGTATGAAAACTGGGATAACGGGCTGGTCCTTGGTTCTTCCATGGAAGCCGGCAAACTCTTGCGGCTGCAAAAGCCTTTTGTAAACTGCAATATTGCCTTTCCTACCTACCATGAAATGTCCGTGACCGATCTTCCCCTGTGTGGTCTCCGGGGAGCCACCCTGCTGTTCGAAAAAATATGGAATGCCAAACTGCAGGACGCCATGGCTCACGTAAAAGATTAACTACGTAACACTGCAGATGGGATAGGCCATTCTTCAACGCAACATGCGCAAAAGGTTAAAATCAATTTTGTACGCTATGTCTACTCAGCTGGCGAACGTCTATAAAAAACAAGCCCCACGTCGTATCTGAAGCGTGAGGGCTTTTATTTTTTTCTGTTTCCGTTTCCCTTATTTACCTGTATCAAACAAAGCCTTTTGCTGGGTGAATTCCAGCATACCGTAAACACCGCCTTCCCGGCCTATACCGCTTTGCTTATAGCCGCCAAATGGTGCCGCGCAATCCCGCGGGCTGGCGTTAATATACACGTTGCCGGCCTGAATGCGATGGGCTACCGCAATCGCCTCCTCTTTAGCGCCATACACACAAGCGTTTAAACCATATGCAGTATCATTGGCAATGGCAACCGCTTCTTCTATACCCTTGTAGGCAATCACACACAGAACCGGTCCGAAAATTTCTTCCCGGGCAATTGCCATCGTCCGGTTATCTACTTCTGTAAAAATTGTAGGCCGGATATAATACCCCTTTCCTTCTTCCGGAACACCGCCATAAAGGAGCTTTGCCCCTTCGGAAAGGCCTTGTTCAATAAAACCTTTAACCTTTTTAAATTGCGCGGCAGAAGCCAACGGTCCTAATTTTACATTTTCCGCCAAAGGATCGCCCATCGTATATTCCGCAGCGATTTTTACCAACATTTTTTCCACTGCCGCTTTTTCCGCCTGCGGCACCAATAGACGGCTATAAGCGGTGCAGGTTTGTCCACTGTTTAAAAAGATACTGTTAAAGCAGAGCCGGATTGCTTCCGTATATTCTTTACAGCCGGGCAGCAGCACAAAAGGAGACTTCCCGCCTAATTCCAAACTGATGCGTTTTACACTGCCCAACGCATGCCTGGAAACTGTGATGCCACCGGCAGTAGAACCGGTGAAAGAAATCATGTTGACCAACGGGTGTTCCGACAACACATTACCGACTTCTCCACCCCGACCCGTCACCAGATTAAACACGCCTTTCGGAAAACCGGCCTTAGCAAAAGCCTCTGCCAGCCAATACGAAGACAAGGGGGTATGCTGACTGGGCTTTAACACCACCGTGTTGCCCATAAGTAACGCCGGTATCACCTTTTGAATGACCTGGCCCAAAGGATAATTCCAGGGCGTAATACAGCCCACGACCCCCACCGGTTCACGATAAACGGTGGATGCCTCCATTTTTTCCACCATGGGGACCTGATCCGCCAGATCAATGTAAGAGCGGATCCGTGTATATTGATATTCTACCTGAACCGCTTTAGCAAACGCATACGGCGACCCTAATTCTTTCACCGTGATAGCAATTAACTGCTCTTTCTGACTTTCAAGTAAAGCCAGAAACTTTTCCATCAACACCTTACGTTCCGGCAAAGGTGTGGCAGACCATTGCGGGAACGCAGCCGCGGCAGCCCGTACAGCTTTATCGACATCCGCGCCATTGCCCGCAGGTACTTTGGCAAATACAGCTTGCGTAGCAGGATTCTCCACCTCTATAAAATCCTTGGAATCGCTCTCGACCCATTCTCCGTTAATGTATAATTTAGTAAAATCCATAAAATTCATCTCCTTTGCCATTACGCTACCTATCTATTATTATAAGTCTCTGCAACAAGTTATTCAACGGTTCGAAGAAGTAAAGGATGAAGGCCACTTACCAATTTTTTATTACTGTTTTTATCAAAAGTTCTCCATCACGATTAGTTTTCTCAATTCCTAATACATTTCTTCTCGCGTAATAAATGAATCTAATCGTTTTACTCTACCTTTATCTTTCGGTTTCATTTTTTTGCTAATAAGTAAAATTAAAATCTCAGATATGCATAGTGGAACAATATACGAATTCGTAACCCCTACTCCCCCTACTTTACTACTTATTACAATATCTGCCATGTGAGCTAAAGGCCCTGTTACCTTATCTGTAATTAAAATCACAGTAGCACCGACCTCTTTCGCCATTTCAATGATGGTATATGTAATCTTAGAATATCTGGAAAAACTATAAAGTAAAACACTGTCATTTTTAGTAAGATCGACCAACTGTTCTAAAACATAGCTGTCGGCTTTGTCAAGTAAAAACACATTTGGCAAACAATTAACCATTTTCCGAGACATATACACAGAGCAAGAAGCTGAACTACGAAAGCCTATAATAAATTTGCGCTCACTTTTAATCAAAACGTCAGCAACTTTTTGTAAAACTGCAGGATTCAAATCACGAAATGTGGTATGAATGTTGTCAACCGTTTTCTCTATTACATCAGTAATTACATTATTACTTTGTAATAACCCGCTGGACATCACATATTTTTCGCCTGGGGACATATTTTCACGGGATTCTTTATATTGCTGTATCATTCTGTCAGCCATTTTCTTTTTAAAATCAGAAAATCCTTTATAACCCAGATTACGCAAAAATCGTATAATAGAAGTATCACTAGTGCCAATATTCTTTGCCATCATCGTAACAGTTTCTATTCCCATTGTATCTTTATGTTCCAAAATATACTCAGCTATTTTTTTATCTGTTTTTGTTAATAAGATGTTTTGAATTCTGTCTTCTAATGTCTCCATTTAAAACATCACCTACCCTTATTTTGTTAGTTTTATTATAAAATATTTTTTATAAGTATACAATCTTCATATAAAAAATGGCTACTGAAGAATCAGTAGCCATCCCCTCTTCCTGCTTTTATAATTTTGTAATCTCTTCTGTTACCATCAAAAACTTTTCAATTTCTTCAACCGTATGACAATGCAAAGGAGATACTCGAACGATACCGTTGAGACCGAAGGAGTGGAGCATCCGAACTGAATATAAGCTGCTGTCGACCCTGTCAAAGACAATCACGTGACGTTTTACATATTCTGCAGTAGCTCTGGTTGGAGTAAGATTATCAAAGCCAATAGCTATAATTAAATCTCTCTGTGTTAAATCCGGATTATCATTGTATACCGTTACGCCCTTAATATGTCGTAAACCTGCCTGTTTATTCGTACCTTCCAGTAAGACGTGTAACAATGCCCTTTCTTGCAAAACAATTTTATTCATACCCGTTTCAAACAATTCGCGGCGAGTACCTGTTTTTTGTCCGACAAATCGCAAACATAATCCACTATTTTTGATACCATGGCATATTGCGCCGGAGCATCAGAGCCAAGTCCCCAGAAATTTTCCGGTTTTGCGATTAATTTCGCATGAGGTAATCTTGCCAATCTATCCGAAACCCACGCCGCACCAAATCCTCTAACGCCAAAAAATTTATAAGGGGCAAAGTTTACGCCATCAATATCTAACTCAGAAAAATCCATTATTGCATGAGGTGCATGCTGGACAGCGTCTACTGTAATATATAAATCAGGTTTTTTAGCACGAGCTTTCCTCACAATTTCCGGAATATTCATAATAGCTCCCGAAATATTAGAGGCATACATAACGTTTAACAAACAAGTATCTTTGTCAACCAACTCAATAATAGCGTCCGTATCACAGCCCCCTGTAGCCATATTGCTTGGAGCGACACGTAACTCTTTACCGGTTATTTTAGCGAATGTTTCTGAAGAATCAAAAGAGGAAGGATGCTCTAAAACCGTTGTAACAACATTAGTCCCAGGAATATTATCTATTACAGCCGCTACAATTTCATACATAACTTGAGAAGCCGTCTGTCCTGGAACAATACTCCCTTCTTTAACATTAAAAATAGTACGTATATCATCTTCGCCTTTGCGAACCAGTTCTTTTAATGAAACAGCCATAGGATGTTTACGGCCATCACAGTCAGGAATCATATCAATTTCATGAAAAACATCAGCAGCTGCTTTTAACCGCAACGAACCCCCGGCATTTTCAAAAAATAAGCGTGAACTACCATCCGGATCTTCCTTCAACAAATAAAAAGATTCTCGTACTTTTTTCATTTCTTCTTTATTTAATAATTTCCCGTTATCCATTTTTTACCCTTTCTAAATCATTTGTATTGAACTTGATCAATTGCAGTTTTTTCAACCAATATTTTATCTATGATTAAACATTTATTTCCTCAGAACCATGGTCTTCAACAAACATATCATTATTCCAAATATGCTCATTTTTAGCAACGAGCAAAGTACCCAAAACATCACCAGATACATTAACTGTAGTATGGGACATATCAATTAAGCGATACATTCCAGCAATAGGTCCCATCATATCCATAGGAAGGCCCATTAAATTCAAAAATATCGCTCCGGTCACAATACCTCCTCCGGGAATACCTGGAGCCGCAATAGACATAATAGTTGAAATTGTGATGATCATTGCAGTTTGGCTCAATGTCATATCCAAACCATAAATTTCGGCAACAAAAAATGCCAAAATTGTTTTGTATAATGCCGCACCAGTTAAATTGATCGTTGCCCCTAGGGGTACAGAGAAAGAAGCAATTGACATCGGCACTTTTAGTTTATCTGTAACCACATCCAACGTGATAGGAATCGTTCCCGCACTAGAATTTGTTGCAATTGTATTGATCCAAATCGGTATCATGGCTTTACACATTCTTATATAATCAACTTTTGTATAAAGATAAGTTATGCCGCTTAAAATACCCCAGATCAGTAGGCACCCCACGTAATCTGTTAAAACAAATTTTGCCAGAGCTCCAAACAACTGAGAACCATACACTGCTGTAGTATTTGCCATTAATGCAAACACCCCGATAGGAGAATAAATCATAACTATATCCAACATTTTATAAATAATCTGTGCAATGTCTCCACATAATTTTGCAACTTTCTGTCCTGGCTCTCCTACAATGACTAAGGCTATGGCAAACATCACTGTAAAGAAAATCATCTGTAATATATCTTGCTTCGCCATGGCATCAATTATATTTGTTGGTACCATATTGAATAAAAAATTAGAAAAAGAAATAGCCTTTAAATTCTTGGGGTCATAAGCAGACATGTGGCTAGTGTCAAAATTAGTTCCGGGGTGAAAAATATTTACTACAATAATACCAATAAGACAAGCAACTACCGTCATGACAACATAAATAGCTACAACCTTTCCGCCAATTCGTTTTAACTTTTGAACATCGCCAATTGCAGCAATACCACTTGTTAGGCTAAAAAAAATTACAGGCACAATTAACATCTTTATCATATTCATAAATAAAGTACCTGCGGGTTTTACCCAGACGGAAAAATTATGGAATAGCAAGCCCACAGCAATTCCAAAATAAATCCTATTGCGACCCTATACGGCAGATATTTCTTTGTAAATAGAAAATTATACATTGTGCTTTTCTCCTTTCTCTAATTATAAAGATTCTTCAATATTTAAATCTTTATAATGTTCCTATACCAACATTATAAGAGCAGCAATATTGTTTTTTCAATGAATAAACTTTAAAAATGTTGTTTTCTCAATTTTGCATACAATTGCAGTTTCTAAATTGTTACAAATACAACATTATTTCTTAATATTTACAGAATCCACCCAACTTAAATCTCTAGTTTGCTTGTTAAATACTTCCCACAGAATAACCCGCTAGAGAGTCTGTAGCTTTTCTTCAAAATTGCTAAAATACCTGCGCTTAGATTATTGCCCCATATTTTATAAGTATAAATTAATTTTTAATATTCCATTGCCAAATCATTAAGAAGTGACTGCTATCATCGTATACTGAATAATTTTCCCAATAAAAAAACCTCTGAAATCAGCATATTACTGCGTTTCAGAGGCTGTTTTCATTTGGTGCGCCTGAGAGGAATCGGACCTCCGCACCCGGTTCCGGAGACCGGTGCTCTATCCACTGAGCTACAGGCGCAGCTATATGCGGCAAAGCCGCAAGAAAAGTACATAACACACATTCCAAGGTAATTATCGTACGGGAAATATTATAACATAGTTTTCAGTCTCTAGCAAATAAAATCATCGGGCATTTACCATCGTAAAATGTAAAAGTAACTTCCCGTTCTCTGGGGATAAGTGGAACTTACTCTTTCATAAAGCATTTACACACTGCCAAATTACAATTTCCTACAAGACACTATGTTGCTTCATTATGTGCCGGATAAAAACGAATTCCTCGAAACGTACCGCATGATCAGGGAGTGATACTACCTGCCCAGAAACAATAAGAGTTTTTCACCGCATCACTTCTTCTAAAAAGGAATTGGAAATATAGTCAGGATTCCAATGAAGAACCCTGCTACACAAAATCCATGATGTACCCCTTTCTTAAAATAGCTTTCGCATTTAGAAAAGGACACCACCATGGATTTCACGCGTTTTTTATTTTTCGTTAATCCCGTGTTTTTCTTTGCCTGTATAATTTCATTATCAGAACGTATAGGTATACGTTACTCTGATGTTACGAGGAAGAGAATAATATTCTGTCGACTTGGAATTTGCCCAGTTTCCCACAATATCTTTACGATTAAACAAATTTTCACAGGCAAAATCAAAACGACTGTTTTTATCTACCTGATAACCTGCGGTCAGATTCACAGGCGCTTTATTAGGCCAGCCTCCTGCTCTATCTGCCGTTATACTTCCATTAAGTGCCGCATTAAATGCTCTATTATAATATTTTATTCCTGCAGAATATTGATTTCTTGCATAGCGTCTTGCCCAAACGCCTTTTACCTGGGATTTAGGATTGGAAAAGTCTGCGCCTACGGAATATGCCAGATGGTTTCCCATTTGCTTGTCATAGCTTACTTCCAGTCCTTTATTTTCGAAAGCGGCATTGATAGGATGAAGTTTGCCCTCTGCATCTGAAATATAATCCCAGGCTTTGTTCATATCTATATAATATAACGCAGCTTTAAAAGAACTGGTATCCGTTATATGCTTGTAGCCTAATTCGTAGGACCAGCCTTCTTCCGGCTGTAAAAAGGGATTCCCTTCAAAAACATCGCCGCCACTACCATACAAGGCAGTAAAGTTCGGCATTTTAAAAGCCTTATTCGCATTCAAATATAAACTGCTGGTATCGTTTATTTTTTTCAATAAAGAAAATTCAGGCGTAAAATCGCTGTAGTTATTGACAGAACGGAATAGCTGTTCCCTTGCGCCAACCGCAAGAGTCAAATCTGATCCAAGATTTTTTGCTACCTGCATAAATAGAGCATAGGTTTTTAAATCCTCATCTATAGGATTGTGAACCGGTTTACCACTTTTATAAGCAATATCATTAAAATACTTCTGCAGTTCAATTGTTGTTCCTACAACAATGTCCGCAAATTTTGAATTCAGTGTTTTTTGCAAATCAAATCCATAGGTTTTAAATTTAATATTTTCTCTTTTATATGGCTTAAATATCCCTTTCTTCGGTTTTAGTGTATCAGTAGAACGATCGCTCACGTTATAATAAACGGTCCCTTTCCAACCAGCATCATCATATTTTAACCGGGCAAAATCCTCTTTCCACTTATAATGAGAATTTTCTTTTAAGTTGTCCCATGTGTCTGTATCATACTGATCAAAATGGTAATTGTTAACTGTATGCTGATGAGAAAGAGTCCATGCATCATTAAACTTATACTTCCAGAGAATAGAAGATTTGTCGCCATCATTCATAACCCTGCCATTGGAGGCCAGTCCTTTCAGCGGTTCCCCCTGTTCAAAATTGGCAACGATACCCAGTTTCCCCAAACCCAGGGAAAGGCCTTCCCGCGTTTTTCCATATTCCCCTTTACTTAAGGAGATACTGCTTCGCATATTCTTTTTAGTAATAATATTAACCACACCGCCAGCAGCCTCGCTCCCATATAATACAGACGAAGCCCCTTTGACAATTTCTATACGCTCTACAGCTTCTACAGGCAACGTATTTAGATAATATACGTTGTTAGTCGCCATAGGAGCCCCGTCAATCATCACGAGGGTTCCTTTATCATTGCCACGAATAAGGGCTTTTCCGCTCATTCCACCCCATGCCTGCCCGTTAGGGCCAAAGCCGTGCTCAGTGATTCCGACTACAAATTTTAAAGCTTCGTGGACCTGCGTTGCGCCGCTTTCCATAATTTCCTTTTGCGATAATACACGCACGCTTGCGGGGGTTTCCAAATCTGTTTTTTCCACACGCTGTGCTGTAACCACGATTTGATCCAACGTAAAATTCTGCAGTTCATCTGCCTCTGCTGCTTGTACAACATGCCCTTGCAGTGTTCCCAACAGCAGTGCTGTGAGCAAAACCCCTTTAGAAACGCATCTTTGTTTCATGGTACAATACTCCTTTTCTTGTAATGACAGATAAAAAAATACATAAAAATTCGTAAGCGGGTGCCAGAAAAGTCGTTTGACTATGTAAACTCGCTTACCTTTCAATAGACAATTTTATTATATATTATAAACTTTATAATATATAATACTAATATTTTACTTATGCCATTATATCCTAATTTTATTTTTCCGTAAAGACCTTTTATACAACTCTTTTCTCTGAGTTCCCAGCTCGTGAACAGATTTTGTAATGTAAAACCCCTGGCAGCTACGATCGTCACCTTGCCTCTTTCCCAGGGCATCAGGATTTTATGTTTGCAATTTCTCCCAGCAGAATCACGCCAAAGCATTTACACACTGCCAAATTACAGGTAGAATAGAATGTAATAAGGAAAACAGGAGGCCTGCTATGCCACTGCAATATAGCCAAAATATCACCTGCCCTCATTGCGGACAGGTGTACGAGGTTCAAATTCATCATTTGATTGATACCAATAACCATCCTGAATGGAGGGAATCCGTCCGTAGCAAAGAGTTTTTTAAAGGACGTTGCCCCTTCTGCCAAAAAGCGGTTTCTTTGGATTACAGCTTTATGTATCTGCAAGACAATATACTTTTGCACTGTGTGCCGGACAACAATGAATTTATGGAAACCTGCCGCACGATTGATGACGATGCAAGTTGGCCGGAAGTATTACAAGGACTCTCTCACCGTGTTACACATTCTAAAGAAGAATTATTTGAGAAATTAGCTATTTTCGATGCCGGCTTAGACGATCGGATCATCGAACTGCTAAAAGTTGTAACAGCCGCCAGCCTGGAAAAACAACAACCCGGGTTCCACTGTACAGAAATCTATTTTGCCACCGATATCAGCACGTCGCAGCCGGTTCATCTGCTGCAATTTAATGATATCAAAAATCAGAAAAACGCCACCTTGCGATTTGACGAAAATCTCATTGCTTTATATAACAGCCTGGCAGATGAATATGGCCCGGCGATTGAAGCGAAGCACGCAAAAGATGTGGTGATTAACAAGGATTGGGCAAAAGAATTTTTACATAGAAAAATCTAAATAATTCAAAAATCAAGTATATTTATTCACCATACAAATTTATGGGTTTATAACCTGAAATCCTGCTAATCTATAATCCAATGTTTATGCCATGCTAAGAATAGTAAGCTAGAATTTTTTATCATGCTGGAGAAAGTGAGGAAGAAAATGAGTCAGAAAGAGATCAACGAATTCATGAAAAATAGCCGTATCGATCAGCCTGCTACACCAGAGGAATTTAAGGCGGCAGTGAAAGATGCCTATAAGGATCGCACTCGTCAGGTATATTTTATATGGAAAAAGTTAAAGGAATTATATCCTGATGTAGACGCTAACCGTGTAATTAGAGAAGGAAGTTGGGATTTTGGTTATTATCAGGGACAAAAAATCGCCAAAAAATACGGGGCTGAAAATATTGGTCCCAAAGAAGCATTATTAGGCCAGACTTCTCGTAGCGGCTTGCTGGTTTTTGAGCAAGAGATTCAACAATTGGAGAAAAATAAGGCAGTAAAAATCTTTAATGCCTGCCCCCATTGTGAAGCGTTGAAAGAGCTGGGGCTTTCACCGGAAGAAATAAAAATGTTTTGCCGTGATATGCTCGGTCACTGTGATTATGCAATTTGTGCAGCCTTTCCCAACGTTGAAATTGATTTTCCTACCACCATTGCTGACGGAGAAGGGAAAGGATGCGCCATGACCATCACACAAAAAAGAAAAGAATAAGTGTTTCATCTTGAAATTCACAATCTTAGTTTATCAGGCAGAAATGAAAGATATTTAAAGGAGTTGTTCTATTATGATTAGAAAACCGACCTTTGGAGAAGCAATGCTTCCCTTGGTCCTCATGATTATTCTTTTGGGACTCGCAGCTAAATTCCGACTGCCAATTCAAGCGATGTTGTTGTTTGCCGCAGCCATCGCTGCACTAGTCGCTCGTCGTCTTGGCTATGTCTGGGAAGATATGATTAATGGCATTACCGATAAAATCAAAAGTAGTCTGCCATCTCTTTTTGTTATGGTTTGTGTGGGCGGTATGATTGCCAGTTGGATGGTCTCCGGCACCATTCCCATGATGATTTATTACGGTATCAAGATTATTGACCCGCAGTTTTTATTCGTCACTGCATTTTTTGTCTGCGCTATCATTTCCACCTTTACAGGTACTTCTTTCGGCTCTGCCGGTACTGCAGGTGTCGCAATCATGGGTATCGCCATAGCACTAGGCCTACCGTTACCCATTGCTGCCGGAGCCGTATTATCCGGAGCCGTGTTTGGCGATAAACTTTCCCCTTTCTCCGACACCACAATTTTAGCGCCAATCGCAGCCGGAAGCGAACTATACGATCATATTCGCCATATGCTGTATACTACTGGTGCTGCCAGTATTCTTTGCATCATCGTATACACAGCAGTTGGCATGACAATGGATGTTAAGAGCATGACTAATCCTGAAACGGTAAAGGCCGTATTAACCAATCTGGAGCAACTGTATCGCTTCAATCTGATATTATTTCTCCCCCCACTTTTAGTATTTTGGGGCGCTTATACCAAAAAACCGACCATTCCCATGCTTTTATTCGCCTCATTATTAGCGCTTATTATGGGTATTTTTTTCCAGGATTTCTCTGTTAAAACTGCGTTAGATGCTTTTGTAAAAGGTTTCAATGTAAATCTGCTCCCAACAGCCCAGCATGTCAAAAGCCTAAAGGTAATTAACACGTTGTTAAATCGCGGTGGTCTTATGGGGATGATGTCCACAGTACTCTTGGTATTCTGCGCTTTCGCTTTTGCAGGAATTTTCAGCAAAACCGGGTGCATCGAAGTCATATTGGAACGAGTAAAACGTTCTATCACCTCAGTAGGGCAGCTAATCACTTCTACAGTCGTATCCACTCTTTTCATGAGCCTTGTTACCGGCAGTTCCTACTTGGCCATCCTCATACCCGGAGAAATGTTTCAGGACTTGTATAAAAAATTTGGGCTTGCAGCTCGCAATCTTTCCCGTACTTTAGAAGATGCCGGTACCTGTGCAGTTCCTCTCGTTCCCTGGTCTATTGCCGGAACCTATATGGCAGCAACGTTAGGTGTTCCTACGGTCGAATACCTGCCTTGGGCCACCTTATGTTACGGCAGTATGATTTTTGCTATCATCTACGGATATACCGGCTTTGGTATTATGACGTTAGACGAGGAAAAGAAAATGAACAGTGAAAAAGAATAGACTTCTTACAACATCCACTTGCAACTCTTTGCTTTTACACCAAAACACCCACAGGCTTGAATACCTGTGGGTGTTTTTATAAAAACGGCGCTGCGTCTTAAATATCATCAAACCAACACTTCATGTGCCCGCCTGCGTCCGCAACTGAATCGCTTCGGCAATATGGTCGGGCAATATTACCTCACACCCGGCTAAATCCGCAATGGTACGGGCGACTTTAAGCAAGCGGTCATAACTGCGGGCGCTGAGTCCTAATTTACAAAAGGCGGCCTCCAACAAGGCATTGCCTGCTTCATTCAGCCTGCAATGCTGTACTACCTGACGGTGGTTCATCGCCGCATTGCAGTAATTCCCGCTGCCCTCTAAACGTTCTAACTGAAGCATACGGGCTGCACAAACCCGCTGCCGGATTTGCGCCGAAGTTTCTTCCTTACAGCTCGCGCTCAGGGCTTTGTATTCCACCCGCGGCACATAAACCTGTAAATCGATCCGATCCAGCAAAGGACCGGATATCTTCCGCTGATAACGGGCAATTTCAAAAGAACGGCAGGTACATTGTTTCACCGAATCCCCTAAATAACCGCAGGGGCACGGGTTCTGTGCACAGGCCAGCAAAAAAGCAGACGGAAATCGATAGGATCCCTGAAGGCGGCTGATAGAAACAAAGTGATCTTCCAAGGGTTGGCGCAAGGCTTCTAATGCGGTACGGGAAAACTCCGGGAACTCATCTAAGAAAAGAACGCCGTTATGACTCAAGGTCACTTCACCGGGAACCGGTACCATGCCGCCCCCGATCAGGGCGCTTAAAGTGATCGTGTGATGGGGACTGCGGAAAGGCCGTTCCCGCAACATCCCCCTATTGTTCTTTAACAGTCCGGCAATGCTGTAGACTTTGGTCACTTCCAACGCTTCGTCTTGCGTTAGGGGAGGCAGGATTCCCGGCAAACGCCGTGCCAACATGGTTTTTCCGCTGCCGGGAGAACCTACCAGCAAAATATTATGTCCGCCGGCCGCCGCAATTTCCAAGGCCCGTTTCGCCACCGGCTGCCCATGCACATCCGCAAAATCCGGCGCGCTGTCTTCTGCCTGTTGCGCAGGCCGCCATTTTTTATGCGCCACCGGTTCCAAAGACGGCGTCTGCAAATGCGTCACCAATTCTTTCAGCGTAGTCGGAGTGAAAATACGGATGCCATCCACGATTTGCCCTTCTTCCCGGTTTTCCTCCGGTATGTATATTTCTTCCAGTTTCCGGTCGCGGGCTTCCAACACCATGGGCAAAATACCGCTTACATTTCGAATTACTCCCTCAAGAGAAAGTTCGCCAATAAATACCCTGGCCTGCACTTTTTCCTGAGGCAATACTCCCAGAGATACTAAAATTCCAATCGCGATGGGCAGATCCAGTCCGCTGCCATCCTTACGCAAATTGGCCGGCGCCAGATTTACCGTAATCCGGTTTTGCGGAAAAGGAAAACCGGAATTTTTTAATGCGGTTCGCACCCGCTCCCGCGATTCACGAATCGCCATATCCGGCAGCCCAACGATCTCAAAGCCCGGCAAACCCCGTTCCAAATCGACCTCTACAATGATGATCTCACCGTCAAGACCATTGGGTGTCTCACCCAAAACTCTTGCATACATAGCACTCCTCCTTTATCAAAAACAGTTTGGCAGATAACGAATTTTCGCCGTCTTCCCCAATACCCATATCTCAACCACATCAAAAGAAATTTGAGGGAAATATGTATTTTCTTGCTGTAGCCAATGTAAAGCAGCAGTCCTGATACGCTGCTGTTTTACATAAGTTACCGCGGTACCCGGCGTCCCATAAGCCAGACCGGTGCGGGTCTTTACTTCGACAAAATGGATGATTTCTGTTTTTTCCACTGCGACAATATCAAGCTCGCCCCACCGGGTATAAAAATTGCGGTCCCGAATCGTAAAACCCCGGCGTTCCAGAAAGTCCGCCGCCACCTGTTCTCCCTTGCGTCCGATTTCTTTACGTTTGATAAGCCTCACCTCCTTTCCATGGTAGCCATCGCTCCATGCATAAACAACATTATTCACAGATTCAAACTTGCAGTTAAACAATGTAAAACCGCAGAGTTACTCCACCCAAACAGGATGATTTATCTATACACACAAATCCTTCAGTAACGCCGCCAAACCGCTATCTTCCACTCCGTTTTGCGGCTCAAACAGATAATTCTCCCTTGCTTCTACCGGCGGCAGGTTCATGCTGCGGATCGGTTCATAGCTGCGGCGGTGTATCTTCGTGGCGCCATGCTGCCGAATGGCATCCATATGCTGCTGACTGCCATAGCCTTTATTGCCTTCCAATCCATATTGCGGATAGACGGCGGCTAACTGAATCATAATGCGGTCACGAATCACTTTCGCTACCACAGACGCGGCTGCGATAGAGGCACTCAAGGCATCCCCATGAATAATAGGAACCGTTTCAATGCCCGACACATGCGGATGCATCGCATCTACTAAAGCGACCTGGGGACGGATCCGCAGCTGCTGCAAAATCTGTTCCATCCCTTCCTGGGTAGCCCGATAAATATTCTTCTCATCGATATTGGAAATGCTCACCACGTTAACCAATACCGCTACAGCCTTTGCCAATACTTCCGGATACAAAGCTTCCCGTTTGGCAGCGCTGAGCTTTTTACTGTCGTTCAAACCGGCGATAAACACGTCTTCCGGCAGAATCGCTCCGGCTATCACTAAAGGCCCGGCCAATGGCCCCCGTCCGGCCTCGTCCACGCCTGCCACATATTGAATCCCCGGCAGGGAGAGGTATTCCTTTTCATATTGCAGCAGATGGGCAAAACGCTCTTGTTCCGCCGCTTCTTTTTCCATTTTTTTCTGATAGGCAAGCAATAATTTCTGCACGCCGGCGCGTTCGTCCTGTTTTAACGCCGCCAGTTGTTCAGCAGTAGGTTTTCCCTGTAAAAGTTCCTTTATTTCACCAATCTTCACTTTTCTTCCTCCCCGCTTTGGTTTTCATAGTCTTCCCATTGATCCTTCAGAGCAATTTCATATTATCTTCATTGTACCCTACCTCGAATCCCAATGACAACAAAAAACCGGCCTTCCAGCCGGTTTTAAATATGCTACACAGTGTGAAAGAAGAAGCTTTGCCTCGTTTCTTTCCTCACACCTTGCAATGTTTTATAAATCAGTAACACGCGCCCCTGTACCACCGCGTTAAAGGCTTTACCAAATACGTTTTTACTCACTCTCGCAAGCTAAAAAAGAGCTGGTAGTTAAGCGGCTTTGGTAAACGTTTGCCACCTACGTTTTTACCTGCTCTCGCAAGCTTCTGGTTCGTCCAGGGTAAAGCGCCCTAATTTAGCGGTCTTAAATTCATAAAGTACGATTTGTTCCACTTTATTCAGGTCAATGACGCCACCGGCTTTAATGCAGCCACGTGCGGTACCGATTTTTTCCATCAAGGTTTCGGCGGTATCCTCCGTGGTGACGGTGATGTGATAGAAAGCTTCCAGTTCCTGCGGGTATTTTTTCTGCAATTCCTGCAACAATAAGATCACCGCATCCCGACGGTCATATACATCCTCTTTGATGGCACCGGTCAAGGCCAGGTGCAGGCCAATCTGAGGGTTATCAAACTTAGGCCAGAGCACACCGGGAGTATCCAGTAATTCCAGGCCTTTGGCAATATTGACCCATTGTTTTTGTTTCGTTACGCCGGGACGGTCAGACGCAATGGCTTTCACCCTGCCGGCCAGACGATTGATCAACGTAGATTTCCCTACATTAGGCACCCCTACGATCATCAGCCGTACATCCCGATTACGTAAGCCTTTCTTCAGCCATTTGTCCAAAACAGGCTGAGCAGCCTGCTTGACCAGATTCAGCATCTGTTTGACGCCTTTACCGGTACGGCATTCAATGGCGCACACAGGCACCCCTTCCTGCCGCAACGTATTCAGCCAGGTCTCCGTTTTCGCAGGGTCGGCCATATCCGCTTTATTTAAGGCGATAACCCGGGGTTTAGCCCCTGCCATTTGCCGCAGCATAGGATTAATGCTGGAACCGGGTGCCCGGGCATCCAATAATTCCACCACCACATCCACCAAGCGCAGATTTTCTTCCATCATACGCCTGGCCTTCATCATATGACCGGGGAACCACTGAATCTTAAAGTCTTTTACATCCATACTAACATCCTATAAATTTTCTATCCGGCTATCTACCGCTCCGCGCAACGCTTTGCGCCGGTCAATCTCAGGGTAGCTTACGGAACCGATCGATAGGCCAGAAGGCAAAGGCAGCCTTTCCTTTGACCAGATTCAGCGGCACAAAATCTACATCGGCAAAACGGCTGTCATCCGAATTATTACGATTGTCGCCCAACACAAATATATGATCTTTAGGTACTACAGATTTACGATAATTGGAATGATTCAACCCCTTGGGGTCTTCCTTCCAGGTATACTCTTCTTCAATCTTTCTGCCGTTGATCAACACTGCGCCTTCGCGCATTTCCACCGTATCTCCGCCTACTGCGATGACACGTTTGATAAAATCGCGGCTTTCATCCTTGGGATACCGGAATACAATGATCTCGTTACGTTTGGGTTCCCCGATCAGATAGCCGAATTTATTTACGATCAAACGCTCATGGTTGACCAGCGTAGGATACATGGACGAGCCTTCCACCATGTAGGGTTCAAAGATAAAAGTACGAATCAGAAACGCCAGTGCTACGGCAACGATGATTGAGATCAACCAATCGTTCAAAGAATCCTGAAAGGATCCGCCGGATTTATTGCTCATGCTGTTTACCTCTCTTATCGTTCGCTTACCATCTTGCAAAATTCATATTGTCAGCAGAAAACAAAGAAAATCGTTTTTCTGCTTTCTTTGCCTGTAATCCGCTTGGGAAGCGCCTATACATCTCGCCTATAAAGCTTACCGCGTAACAAAAAAGGGACTGCCTTAGCAGCCCCTTTGACACCCTGTTAGCGGCGTTCACGGATACGAGCAGCTTTGCCGGTCAGGTTGCGCAGGTAGTACAACTTCGCTCTGCGAACCACGCCTTTGCGGGCTACTTCGATACGATCCAGACGCGGGCTATGTACCGGGAATGTTCTTTCTACGCCGATGCCGTAAGAGATACGACGAACGGTAAACATTTCGCGGATACCGGAACCGCTGCGGGAAATTACAACGCCTTCAAATAACTGTACGCGTTCACGAGTACCTTCGACTACTTTTACGTATACTTTAACGGTGTCGCCGGCACGGAAATCGGGGATATCAGAACGTAACTGTTCTTTATCCAGTGCTTCAATGATGTTCATTTTTTTCCTCCTAATTCATAGACGTTCTTGTGTCTTACGAATATACTGCACAGCGGACCGTCCGTTTTACGCAAGCAATATTGTACCATATACGACAATGAGTTGCAAGTTAATTCTTCAGTTCTTCCTTAATTTCCTGCAAAAGTTTCGCATCCTGCTTATCCGGCACTTCCGGCAACAGGTCGGGACGCAGCAAAAATGTCGCTTTCAGGGCTTCTTTTCGCCGCCAGCGGGCAATCAGCTGGTGGTTGCCGTTGCGCAGCACTTCCGGTACTTCCAGCCCTTCATACACCACAGGACGGGTATATTGGGGGTATTCCAAAAGGCCGGTGGAAAAGGAATCTTCCACTGCGCTGGCCAGTTTTCCCAACACGCCGGGAATAAAACGACTGACCGCATCCATAATCAGTAACGCCGGCAACTCGCCGCCGGTAAGAACGAAGTCCCCGATGCTGATCTTCTGATCCACCCAATGATAGATCCGTTCGTCAAAGCCTTCATAATGCCCGCAGACAAAAATCAGACCGGGATATGCCTTAGACCAGGCTTCCGCCAGAGACTGTTTAAAGGTGGTTCCGCCCGGGCTTAACGCAAGGACCGGCGCGCCGGGCACACGGCTCCGGGCTAATTTAATCGCTTCGACCATAGGGTCCGGCTTCAGCACCATACCTACGCCCCCGCCAAACGGCGTATCATCCACCGTGCGGTGACGATCCGTAGAAAAATCCCGGGGATTGATGCACTCCAACGTTAACAGTCCCGCATCCAGTCCACGCTTCACAATGCTGTGGGCACAGGCGTCTTCAATTTGTTCCGGAAATAATGTGATAAAAACGAATTTCATCGGATATCTTCCTCGTCCCAGTGGGGCAGACAAACCACAATTTTATGGCCGGGCAGGTCGATTTTACGAATATTTTCAGGAATATCCGCCACCAGGATCTCCTTCCCCCGGGGCGGCTGGATCACATACACATCGGCGCTGCCGTTTTGCAGGATATCTTTTAAGACACCGAGGGGAGCATCGTTTTCATCCACCACGGGAAGGCCTAAAAGATCGCCGATATAATAGCGTCCCTCCGGCAATTCCGGCAGGTCTTTACGCAATACCGCGACTTTTTGTCCCCGAAGAGCTTCGGCTTCTTCTATGCTGCTGACCTCTTTTACCCTGGTCAGGATCAGATTTTTATGGGGACGGGCATTTACGATATGCAGCCGCCTGCCATCGGGCAGCAAAAGGTAGTCCAATTCATAAAAAAGCTGCACGTTGGCCGTCAGAGGCATAATACGTAAATCGCCCCGCACACCGTGCGGAGCGACAATTTGTCCTAAGACAATATTTTCCATCAGACGTCTCACATACGGAAGGCGATAATTTTTCCGTCTTCCGTCAGAATTTCAGCGCCCATCAGAGCTTGCAGATCGTCACCGACTTTTACTTCGACGGTGCGTTCCAGCGTGCCATGACCCACTTCAGCTCCCAGCTGCAGCTCCTGCGCCCGTTTCAGGTTGTCTTCCGCCTCTGCTTTCGCATCGGCACGTTTCTTCCGTTCCACCTCGATCTGCTCACGCAGACGGGGAGCGGCGGAAAGATCGTTCGCAGCCTGATTCATCACCTGTTTGGCCTGGAAATCAAACTGATCCAGATCCATCTGCATCTGTTGTATGGTGTTTTGGAGGTCTCCAATAATTTTTAACTTCAAATCTTCTGTTACTTTTGCTTTAATTGCAACAGGAACACGAACAAACATAGAATCTGCCATTTTTATACCACCTTTTATCAGGATATCGTATAATCCGGATTTAAACGATCTCTACGATTACTTTTACGTTCTCACGGGTTGCAACGGCTTTCATAACAGAACGGATGGCCTTTGCGATGCGGCCTTGTTTGCCAATTACCTTACCCATATCTTCAGGAGCTACATGGAGGCGGAGTACGGTAGTAGTACCGGTGGTTTCCTCCTCCACAGCCACTGCAGACGGATTGCTGACCAAAGACTTGGCCATAACTTCTACCAATTCTTTCATGCAATTCACGCCCCTTCGATCACTTTACGTTCTTTGCTTCAGCAAATTTTTTCATGATGCCCTGTTTGCTGAACAGATTTCTAACGGTATCGGTCGGCTGTGCGCCGTTGCCCATCCAGGCCAAAGCCTTTTCCTCGTCGATCTTTACATCAGCGGGGGTACGGGTGGAATCATAGGTACCGATCGTTTCGATAAATTTGCCATCACGCGGAGAGCGGGAATCGGCAACGACAATGCGATAGAAAGGAACTTTTTTAGCGCCCATACGTTTTAAACGGATTTTAACTGCCATTTTAGTTTCACCTCCTTAGTCTGGTCTCCATACATATAAGAAATTTTTTATTTATGCATAAAGGGAAGCATCTTGCCGCCCTTTGAAGCAAACTTCGCCATGCCCTGCATACGTTTCATCATTTTTTTGCTGTCTTCAAAATTTTTCAGCAGACGGTTGACGTCTTGTACCCGCATACCGCTGCCGGCCGCAATCCGTTTACGACGACTGCCGTTAATGGTTTCCGGCTTCTGCCGTTCCTTCGGCGTCATGGAGCGGATAATCGCTTCCACCCGGGCGAATTCTTTTTCGTCCACATTGGCATCTTTCAGCTTCTGGCTGATACCGCCCATACCGGGGATCATACCCAAAATCGTATCCAAAGAACCCAGTTTTTTAATCTGCTGCATCTGTTCCAGGAATTGCTCCAAAGTGAATTCATCTTTCCGGAGCTTCTTTTCCATTTCCAGCGCTTTGGCCAGATCCGTCGTATCTTTAATCTTATCGATCAGGGAAAGGATATCGCCCATGCCCAGGATTCGGGAGGCCATACGGTCCGGATAAAAAGGCTCCAGGGCATCCAGTTTCTCACCCATGCCCACAAATTTTACCGGACAGCCTGTGACTTCCCGCACGGAAAGCACGGCGCCGCCTCTGGCATCGCCATCCAGCTTGGTAACGATAAGTCCGGTAAGACCCAGCGTTTGATTAAAGGTATCGGCGACGGTGACCGCATCCTGACCGGTCATGGCATCAATGGTCAGCAAAATTTCGTGCGGCTGTACCGCCGCTTTGATATTTTGCAGTTCTTCCATCAGTTTTTCATCAATATGCAGCCGGCCTGCCGTATCAATAATGACCGTATCACAGGCCAGGTGTTCCGCCTTTGCCAAAGACTGGCGGGCAATGTCTACCGGCGATACCTGATCGCCCAGCGCAAACACCGGCACCCCCACCTGTTCGCCCAACACCTGCAGCTGGGTGATGGCCGCCGGACGATACACGTCAGCCGCAACCAGCAAAGGCGTTTTATGCTTTTTCTTCAGATTATAAGCCAACTTGCCTACTGTGGTGGTTTTACCGGCGCCCTGCAAACCTACCAGCATAATAATGGTAGGTGGTTTGGAAGCCACCGCCAGTTTTTCCTGCGTGCCGCCCAGCAAGTTTGTCAGTTCTTCATCGACGATCTTGATGATCTGCTGACTGGAGCTTAAATTCTGCTGAATTTCCGCGCCCAGCGCCCGTTCTTTAATTTTTCCTACAAAGCCCTTTACGACCTTGAAGTTTACGTCGGCTTCCAATAAAGCCATACGCACTTCGCGCAACGGGGCTTTCAGATCTTCTTCCGTAATTTCCTTCGTGCCGCGGAACATTTTGATCGCGTTCTGCAGACGTTCGGATAAACTTTCAAAAGCCATTTCTTTACCTGCCTTCGTTGTTCAGTTCATGCAGTATTTCACGCACACGGCCCAACTTATCGCTACCAACAAACCGACTCGTTCCGGCCGCCGTCTCTTCCAACAGACGCTGCGCCTCATCCAGCAGACGTCGGCTGGTTTCCGTTCGTTTCAAAAAACCTAACATCTTTTCATATTGCTCCAGGGCCTGTTCCACCCGTTTGAGCAGATCATGGACAGCCTGGCGGGAAACCTGCATTTCATCAGCAATCTCCGCCAAAGAATAGTCTTCGTAAAAATATAACTCCAGACAGCGCTGTTGTTTTTTTGTCAGCAGGGAACCGTACATTTCGTACAGACTGCCAACCCGGATCCGGTTATTAAAATCATTGACCGCCATTGTGCAACCGCTCTTTCTTCCCTCATCCACATAACATAGGTATTATACAGAGAAAAAAAGAGACTGTCAAGTATTTTCACTTGACAGCTATAAAGTTGCATTATTTCAGTCTTTTGCGCTTTTATATTTCTTGGCACAAATGACTTCCCCGGGAAAATTCACTGTTCCGAAATTCATTGTCTTTTCCGGATGCTGATAAATCAGCTGGATGGGGCAATATATATCCTTTAGCAGGGCCTTTCCGTTCAATAAAAAAGAACAAAACCTAGGTCTTCGTTCTCTCAGATGATACCTGCCTGCGCTATCATATATACGTTAACTTAATACCATCTGCTACTGCTAAGACACACGTTATGGCATTTTTTGCTTATACTTTTATCTTACCCTTATTCCTGCTCTTCGGCAAAAAGCGCTTCGGCAAATTTTTCCGGTTCAAAGGGACGGAAATCCATCAGCCCTTCACCCACCCCAATCCATTTTACCGGCAAGCCCAGTTCTTCTTTGACAGCAACTACTACGCCGCCTTTTGCAGTGCCGTCCAGCTTGGTTAAGACCACGCCGGTCACCTTGGTGGTTTCCATGAAGATTTTAGCCTGGCTGATGGCGTTTTGTCCGGTGGTGGCATCCAGAACTAAAAAGACCTCATGGGGCGCTTCGGGAATCTCACGCTTAATAATACGATCGATTTTTCCCAGTTCATTCATCAGATTGACTTTATTATGGAGACGACCGGCAGTGTCGATAAACAACACATCGACATTTCTGGCAATCGCTGCCTTCATTGCGTCAAAGACGACCGCAGCGGGGTCCGCCCCTTCTTCATGGGCGATCACATCACAGCCGGCCCGCTCGCCCCAGATTTTTAGCTGCGCGGAAGCAGCCGCACGGAAGGTGTCTCCGGCCGCCAACATCACTTTATAGTTAAACAAATGGAAGTAATTGGCCAGCTTGCCGATGGTCGTGGTTTTCCCAACGCCGTTGACCCCCACCACCAAAATTACAGTCGGATGAGCGCCGATACGAGTACGCACCCCATCGTCTTTCAACATTTCCGCCGTACGCTTTTTCAAAAAGGGAAGCACGTCCTCTGTACCGCCGATTTCTTTGTTTTTTGCTGCTTTGCGGACCTCATCGATCAACTTTTCGGTGGTTTTCACGCCCACATCAGCGGTGAGCAGGATCATCTCCAGTTCTTCCAGAAAATCCTCGTCTACTTTGGCAGACATACCGACCAGTTCGCTGATACGATCCGTAAAATTTTGCCGGGTTTTTGTCAGGCCGGTTTTCAACGTTTCAAAAAAGCTCATGAGATTACTTCCTTTCACAGGTTTTTTGCCCTGCGGCACTTGTCCTACGATACTGCGTCTGTTGCGTTTTTACTAATAATGAAAGGGCTCGTTTCTGACTTGACCCAAATCCACACGTTTAGTCTGACTTAGACTGCGTCTTTAATGAGTCGGTCGCTCATCTTGACGGAGAGTATCTTTGATACGCCCGATTCTTCCATGGTCACGCCATATAGCACATGGGCCGCTTCCATCGTACCTTTGCGGTGTGTGATCACAATGAACTGCGTATGCAGGGCATAGCCTTCTAAGAATTTAACAAACCGCTCAATATTCGCGTCGTCCAAAGGCGCGTCGATCTCGTCCAAAATGCAGAAGGGGGAGGGTCGATAACTCAATAAGGCGAACAACAAGGCGATTACCGTAAGCGCCCGCTCCCCACCGGAAAGCAGGAAGAGACTCTGTAATTTTTTCCCGGGGGGCTGGGCCTCAATATCAATGCCGGATTCCAGGATATTTTCCGGGTCCGACAGCTTTAATAAAGCCGTCCCACCGCCAAACAACTGTACATACGTATTCTGAAAAAACTCACTGATTTTCCCGAAAGCCACTTTAAAACGCTTCGTCATGCCGGAGTTGATTTCCAGAATCACTGACTGTAGCTTATCACGGGCTTCGCTCAGGTCTGTATATTGCTTTTGCAGAAATTCATATCGCTCGCTGACCGCTTTATATTCTTCGATGGCTCCTGGATTCACCGGTCCTAATTCATCAATCTGCCGCTGCAGCGCCAACTCCATCCGGCGCAGAGCTACATCACTTTTATCTTCGCCCACCCCGTTGGCCCGGGCAATTTCACGGGCTTCCCTTAAGGTGGTTTTATACTCGGAAGACAATTGTTCCAATGCATTGGCATAATCGCTTTCCAGCTTGGCATTGTCAATTTCGTTCTGGTGTACGCGAGCTTCAGCTTTGCCTAATTCCGCCCGCAGGGCTTGCAGTTTTTCTCCGGCGGCGCCCTGTTTCTGGATCAGTTCCAGACGCTGGTCGGAAAAATCGTTTTGTCCGGTGACGATGTCCTGCAACTCCTGCAGCAGCACCTTGTTCTGCTCCGCCAACTGAACTTTCTTTGCCTTACTCTCTTCCACAATGCGGGTCAGTTTTTCAGATTCTTCCGTATTGGCATCAAAATCACCCTGCAAACGGCTCAAATCATTATCCAACTGCTGCATCCGCTCATTTTTCAGACTGCGCTGGGCCTGCGTGGTTTCCGCCTGCACCCGGGCATCCTGTAAACGGACGGTGAGCGTCTCCAAGGCGCTCTTATTCGCGCCAATCTGCTTCTGCAAGGCATCCAGACGATTTTTAGCTTCAGTATTGGCTGCTTCCAGCTCCTGCAGCGGCTGACGTTTATCAGCCAACAACTTACGGGCCGCCAGATATTCATCCGCCAATTGGGTACGGGTATCGATAGCCAGTTCCAACAATTCGCTTTCCCGTTTTACTTCCCCCGCCAGACGCGACTCCTCCGCCTGTGCCTCCGTCAGCTTGATATTCCGATCCTGTACCTGCTCCCGCAGCGTTTCCAACTGCTTATCTTTTTCTGCCAGCTCATCTTCCAGCACTTCTTTTTCTTCCTGGATCCCCAGCAGTTCTTGATTAAGAATCGCCAAAAGTTGTTCCTGCTCCTGCATATCCCGTTCCCGGGACAGATAGCCGGATTCTTTCTTCTGCCGACTGCCGCCGGTCAGAGAGCCGCCGGTGTTGACCACATCTCCATCCAGCGTGACGACCCGCAGGCGGAAATTGCCCTTCCGGGCTGCCGCCAACGCCGCATCCATAGTCTCGGCTACCAAGACGCGGGCGGTGAGAAATTGTAACGCCGGTTTTACCTTGTCATCACATTCCAACAGGTCAAAGGCAAAGCCCCGGATACCGGGCAGTTTCGCCAACGCTTTTTCCTCCGCTTTTACATACGGCGCTTGGATGGCATCCAGCGGGAGGAACGTAGCCCGGCCCGCATGTTTTTCTTTTAAATAACGGATGGCCTGCTTAGCCGCTTCGCTGGTCCGCAGCACAATATGCTGCGCTCCGGAGCCCAAGGCGGTTTCCAGGGCAACCACATACTCCGGCGCGACGGTGATCAAAGCCGCCGCAGGTCCCAATACCTCTTTGCGCCAGGGAGCCTCGCTCTGCATAACCGCTTTGATGCCGTAACCAAAGCCGTCCAGCGCCTGCTGCAAATTGCGCAGTAGGTGCAACCGGGACTCACAGGCCGTGATTCGGTTCTGACATTCGTTATAGTGTGACTGACTCTTCGTTAAGCGGGCCCGGCTGTCCGCCGTCTGTTCTCCGAGGTTCTTCCCTTCGGCCATAAAGCGGTCCCGCTCCTGCTCCAGTTTCCCCTTGCGGGACAATACGCTGCGTTGCGACTCCGTTAATTCATTCAGCAGCGCTTCGGCCGCCTCCACCTCCTCCTTCAGCTTATCCCGGCGGCGCATCCGCTGCTCCTGATCCATCTCCAACGTGCGGATCTCATTGCGCATTTCCACCATCGTTCGCATAGCGTCAAAATTACTGTCCGTCAGCTTTTGAATCTCAGCTTCGGTATCTTTTTGCGCCTGCTGTTTCTCCTGCCATTGCGTTTCCAGGTCGGAGATCAGCTTCCCTGCTTCCATCGCCGCCGCTTCCAGCGAATCAAACTCCTTCGCCAGTACATCCAGCTGACCGGACCATTGATTAATCTGGAGCTGTAACTTTTCGTTTCGTTTGGCTACATTACCCTGTTGGCGCAAACTCTGCTCAATCCGCTCATCCAGCACAGCATCCTCGCCTTTGACAGCTTCCAGCGCTTTCTCCTTGACCGTGATACTTTCCTGGATATGCGATACCTGATTGTTAAGCGCGTCTAACTCCTGCCGAATGCCGGCCACAAAGGCTTCCTGCGTGCTGACTTCTGTACTTTTTGCTAAAAAAACCGTGTTATACTTGTCCTGCTCTTCCTGCAACTTAGTCCGGGCGTTTTCAATATTTTCCACTTTATGGACAAATTGCGTCAGTTTACAGGCCCGCAGCGAAGCGGACAATTCATTAAAGCGGGTCGCGCGTTCCGCCTCTAGGCGCAGCGGCTCCACCCGCCCCTCCACTTCACTTTTAATATCGCTGATACGGGTCAGGTTGGTATCCGTTTCAGCCAACCGACGGGCCGCCTCTTTCTTCCGCATACGGAATTTGGCGATACCGGCCGCTTCTTCAAAAATAGCGCGGCGGTCTTCCGGACGGCTGTTCAAAATCTCATCTATCTTATTCTGACCGATAAGGAACATGGCGCCTTTGCCCATGCCCGTATCCGCCAGCAGATCCAAGATATCTTTCAAACGGCAACTTTTCTTGTTGATCGCATAATCACTGTCGCCGGACCGATACAGACGACGGGTGATGCTGACTTCTTCAAAATCTAAGGGCAGCAGGTGATCCCGGTTATCGAAAACCAGCGTCACCTCCGCCACACCCAGCGGGCGGCGTTTGCTGCTGCCGGAAAAAATAATATCTTCCATCTTACTGCCGCGCAGATACTTGGCGCTTTGTTCCCCAAGCACCCAGCGAACCGCATCAGATATATTACTTTTTCCCGAGCCGTTGGGTCCTACCACCGCCGTAATGCCGGCGCCAAATTCCAACGCCGTGCGGTCGGCAAAGGATTTAAACCCAAACGCACTGACAGATTTCAAAAACAAGATAATCACCTATAGTTCTATTTTTTCGCCGCAGCTTTCGCTCTGGCCTTCTTTTCCATTGAAGCTTCCCGGGCCGCCTGGCGGCTTACCTGGCGCCGATTGGAACCGGTTTTGGGCGCACGGCGCTTATCCGCCACCGAGTTGCGCCCCCGTGATTTGCTGACCGCCGCTTTCTTACGGGCCGCGGCAATGCGGGTACGCCGTACAACCGGACGGCCGTCCACCGTTTCCTTATCCAGCGTAATGCCCAGCTTCGCTTCCACATTATGCAGCCAGCGCAGCTCTTCCGGAGCATACAGAGTGATTGCTACGCCGTCTCTGCCGGCCCGCCCCGTCCGTCCTACCCGATGCACATACCAGCTGGCATCGTGCGGCACATCGTAGTTGATCACATGGGTCACGCCTTCTACGTCCAGACCTCTGGCCGCAATATCGCTGGCCGCCAGAATCTGCAGTTTGGCTTCCCGGAAATTTTTCATCACCGTCTTCCGTTTGGCCGCACTCATATCCCCTGTCAGGACATCCGTATTATACCCATGCGTCCCCAGCAGGTCGTTCACTTCCTTCGCCCGTTCCTTACTGATGCAGAACACCAGCATCAAATACGGATTCAGGCGGTCGATCAGACGCATCAGCGTTTCCGGCTTGCCCTCTTCCGTAGTCTTAATACAAATCTGCCGGATCGTTTTCACAACCGTTTCTTCTTTGGCGACATCTACAATCTGGCAGTTGGTCGTCAGGCTGCGCCCCAGTTTATTGATCTCTTCCGAAACCGTAGCGGAACAAAGCATAGTCTGATGCTGCGGGTGCGCCATGGCGATCAATTTCCCGGCATCGTCCATAAAGCCCTGAGCCAGCATCTCGTCCACCTCATCCAGGACCAGATAGGCGACACCCCCCAGATCGGTATTGCCTTTGCCGATATGATCCAATAAACGCCCCGGTGTGCCGATTAAAACTTGCGCCTTACCGGCCAGTTTATGCTTCTGCAATTCAAAATCACGGCCCCCTGTCACGGCCAGCGTTTTAATATCCAGACCCTCCAGGACCTGTTTCATCACTTCGTTGGTCTGCTGCGCCAACTCCCGGGTCGGAGTGATCACCAAAGCCTGGACAAACTTTTTCTCCGGATCGATTTTATGGGCCAACGGAATCAGAAACGCTAAGGTCTTCCCTGTCCCCGTCTGGGCCCGGGCCAATACATCCCGACCGGCCAACAACGCAGGGATGACCTGCTCCTGAATCGGCATGGGCGTATGTATTCCCATTTTTTTTAAATTTTCCCGCACTGCGGGCATTACCTTAATTTGTTCAAACATATTTGCCATACAACTTCCTCATTTTCTCCCGCTGTCGGCGCTGTGCTGCCACAAATACCACACCGCCAGACTGCGCCAGGGGCTCCACTTTTCCAGCAATTGAAGCAACTGCCCCCGCTTTGGCATTTTCGGCAGGGCGAACAATTGCTGCACTTCTTTTTTTAACAAAAAATCGTCTCCCGGCAACACATCGGGACGACAAAGGGAAAGGATCAGAAACATTTCAATCGTCCACTGTCCCAGTCCTTTTACATTTTTCAGCATTTTTATGATCTGCGGGTCAGACATTTCCGAAAACGCGGTGAAGTCAATGGTTTTATCCAGCACCAGACGCGCGAATTCCTTCATGTAGGTTACTTTCAGCTCGGTCAGTCCACAGGAAGCCAACAACGTATCCGGCAAACTGTTCAATTTCTCCGGCAGAATGGGTTCCCCTGTCAGACGACGCAGACGCTCCATAATTTTCACACTGACTTCCGGCGGCAGTTGCTGGGCCGCAATCCCCGTCAGCAATACTTCAAAATAACGTTCCTCTGAATCCGGTTCCAACGTACAGGGACCGTACTTATCCATAAAAGGGATCAGCTCAGGCGCGGCTCCACGCAGATACTTGTCACCAAGTGACCAATCTGGGATTTGTTGCATAAGCCCTGTCCTCCTTTTGTTTTAGGCATACTACACCAGTATAGATATAAATTATATCACAGAAATGGGGATATTTCCATAATTTACAGGCGTACGGTTTCTTTATAAAAAGAGCCCAAAAAAATAAGCCTATCTTTCAATTAGAAAGATAGGCGATGCAATCTGGTGCCGGGGACCGGAATCGAACCGGTACGGGTATCACTACCCGAGGGATTTTAAGTCCCTTGCGTCTGCCAGTTCCGCCACCTCGGCCTGAAATGGAGGCGACACCCGGAATTGAACCGGGGATAAAGGTTTTGCAGACCTCTGCCTTACCGCTTGGCTATGTCGCCGACCAGCTATAAAAAAGAGGCTGGCTCCTCTTTCTTAGCTAAATGGAGCGGAAAACGAGGCTCGAACTCGCGACCCCAACCTTGGCAAGGTTGTGCT